>Ga0208357_1000004_pt1 | contig 250522 bp, 244 predicted proteins | sample NGESurdeep092012_6_FD_184487 | JGI IMG/M metagenome (GOLD analysis project Ga0208357, IMG submission 184487) | Arctic peat soil microbial communities from Barrow, Alaska - NGEE Surface sample F52-2 deep-092012 (SPAdes) | ecosystem: Environmental > Terrestrial > Soil > Wetlands > Peat ...
CCTGAGCCGAGGCACGGACGGGTTCCCCAGCTGGGGAACCCGTCCAACCTCAAAGACCTATCGAGCCCCCAACTGTCGGGAGCACACGGAGACAGCCCAACCTAAACCGCCATTGCCCGGCAAAAAAATCAAAGAGGCACCTAGCCGTAGCACCAAAGGGCGCTAGGCGACCCGAGACAGTAGGGCTACGGCTATCTCCACTAGCCCTATCCCAAGAACTGGCCACCACCAGAAAGACGCCTTATCGAACGCTTTGCCACGGTTTTCGTTGGCGAGTTGCGCTTCGTCGAGGACAGTCGTGTAGAAGCCGATCAGCGCCGCTGCGATCTGCGCAACGGGTTCGTCTATACGGCCCTCAAGGGCTTCTAGCGTCTCGCGCCCGAATTCGTCGCGGTCTTGGGGCGCCCATACCTGAGCAGCCCGCACAAGATCCATGACCAAAGCCCCAGCTTGGAGGGCTAGACCGATAGAGAGGACGATCACCCAGCCCTTCGGCGCGCTGGACCCAAGAGCGATGGCCGCAACGGTTTGGGTAACCGCGAACCAGGCTCCAGCGAGCGTGGCCTGTCCCCTGGCCTTTTCGTCCCAGCGATTCGCGCGCTCAAGCTCGCTGTCTAGCGTCGCTCGTGCTATGTCGAGCACGCGCGAAAGATTCTGGGACGTTGCCTCCGATTGCGAGTCTGTTTTCATGCGACGAAGCCTCCAGTTTAGACGTCCCAAATCTTTGCGTAAGGTTACTTGACAAGTGTCAAGGCGTAAGGTAGCCTTACGCTATGCCTCCGGTAGACCGCAACGCCCCACGTCGGGCGGACTCGTCCGAGTCCACGTACTCGCTGATCGAGTTCATGCGGGAGTTCCCCGACGATGCCGCATGCCTTGAGCACCTGTGGTGCTCGCGCTACACACCGGATGGCGAACACGCGACGTGTCCGAAGTGCGAGCAGGAGCGCGTCTTTCGCCGGTACGCGACGGCGCAGGGTCGCCAGTCGTGGACCTGCACCGGCTGCGGCCACCACGTCCATCCGACCGCCGGGACGATCTTCGAGAAGTCCTCAACGTCGCTGCATTTGTGGTTCTATGCGATGTATCTCGTGACTAGCACTCGCTGCGGGATATCCGCCAAGCAGCTTGAGCGCTCGCTGGGCGTGACCTACAAGACGGCGTGGCGGATGCTGAACAAGATCCGCAACGAAGTCATGGTCGAGGACGACGAGCCGCTAAGGGGCGATGTGGAGGTCGATGAGGCGTCCGTGGACGGCAGGCCACGCAAGCCTCAAGGACAGCATCGTTACCTAGCGACGACGCCTACTCGGCGCTCGGAAGCCGCGAAGCTCCGCGAACGTAGTAGAGCAACTGTGTTTGCGGCGGTGGAACGCGGCGGGCGCATCAAGGCGACCGTTCTGCCGTCGCGTCGTGGACCGCAACTCAAGCGTCAGGTGATCGAGTGGGTAGAGCCCGAGTCGATCATCATCACGGACGAGTGGGCCGCGTACAACGGCCTGGACGCGCACTTCATCGACCATAGTCGGATCAACCACTCCGCCGGTATTTACGTGCAGGGCGACACGCACACAAACACGATTGAGGGCTTCTTTGGCCATTTGAAGCCGTCGATCAAGGGCACCTACAGGAAGGTGTCCCACAAGTGGCTACAGGGCTATCTCAACGAGTTCACGTGGCGCTACAACCTGCGCTACCAACGCGACCCGTCGATGTTCGCTGAACTGGTCGAGCAGGCGTGCGCAAAATGAGCGAAGCGAAGGTCATCGAAGCCCTACACCGGGCAGCCGAACGCCGCAAAGCCGCCGATGACGAGCGCCACGCCGCGTCAGCCGAACTACGAAAGCGCGTACAGGACGCCCATACAGCGGGCGTCAGTCCGACGCGGATTGCTCAGGAGGCCGGTCTGTCTCGTCAGGCTGTTTACGAAGCCCTGGGCCAGCAACCTTCTTAACCGTCTTCAAAAAGTCACCACGGGACGGGATCGGAACCTCTAGATCACCATCCTTCGCCGGGATCATCTGAGTCGGTTCTGCGCCCTTTTTAACCATTGCTCCAGATTAGCGCGCGGGTACTCGTCCGGTGCTGGGTTTTCAATATTCAGCGGCTATCGCAATCGATGGCCCCGAGTCGCCGCGCCTCAATCGCAGCGACTCGGGAACACATCAGTACGAAAGGAGGGCAGAATCATGCCCCCTGTGCATCGATACGAACCCGGCGAGACTGCGATTCATTCGGGTTCGTACAACGTCGTCGGCCACTACGGCGAACCCGTCAGGGTTGCTCTGTGGTTCGACGTCGGAGACCGTCTGCCGCTCGTCACAGCGACAGATGTCGAGCCGCCAGTCTGGTACGTCTTGGTAGCCATACCAAGCGAACTCGCCAAGGCGGCTTAGGAAAGCGCCAGCGGCTCCAGCTTTCCGTCTGGAGCCGCTGGCAGTCTTCCCCGGCCACTCGGCCAAACCGAAGTCACCTCGACCCATTCCCAAACGCCTAGCAAGCAGGGTCGGGGTGGCTTCCTTTTTCCTGGGCAAGCTCATCGTCGTCATCTGGTGTTCGGCGAGCGCGGGCTACTCATCCCCAAAAACCCTCCGGCCCCGCGTTAGGCAGAGTCCGTCTGCTCGCTCTTTGCTCGATACGTCTATGTCCTGTTTCCTGTGCATAGGTCGCGTCAGTTCGCGCCTCAATGCACTTTCTGTGCGCCATATTAGCCCCCTCCCGGACGGAAAAGCGCGCGCGCCAAGTTGCGCGCGCGCAAAAATCGCCCCTAAAGGCCCTGCAAAAGTCCACGTTTCGCGGGCTATCCCGGACATAATCGGCACAACCGTCACCGTTACGTTTCTCGTTTCCGACTCCAGCACTGGCTCTGGATGCCGTCGGAATGATCGACCCATTTGCCTGGACCAGAGACCCAAAGATCCGTAGTTTGGGACGACAAGCCGCCAGCGCGCTTATACAGAGATGACCCATATGTGACGTCCATCACAGTTACCCCGAATCCTTTAAATTGCTTGAACTATGAGGCCAGTACCAGGCTCGGGGGCCGCTCAGCAGATACCGTCTCTGCATGACTAAGCAACGTGTGGACACGCTCTTGGCCGAGCGCGGCCTGTTTCCCTCGCGGACACGAGCGGCGGCATCGGTGATGGCAGGTGAGGTCACTATCGGCCACCACGGGAAGCGAGCGAGCAAGCCAGGCGAGATGGTGGCTGTCGATGCCGAGCTGAGCGTACGCGAGCGCGCGCGCTTCGCCTCTCGTGGCGGACTCAAGCTCGAGAATGCTCTGGACGGTTTCGCCGTCCTCGTGCGGGGGCGCCAGGCGCTCGACGTGGGCGCCTCCACAGGCGGGTTCACCGACTGCCTGCTTCAACACGACGCTGGCGAGGTTGTTGCCGTGGATGTCGGCTACGGCGACCTCGACTATCGCCTGCGCACCGATCCACGGGTAACGCTACTGGAGCGCACGAACGCACGTTCGATGACCCGGGATATGCTCCCCTACGCACCCACGCTCGCGGTGCTCGATGTCTCGTTCATCTCGCTGCGCAAGGTGCTCCCGGCGGTGCTCGGGTGCCTCGCGGAGCGCTACGACGTGCTCGCGCTCGTCAAGCCCCAGTTCGAGGTTGGACGCGAGCGGGTCGGCAAGCGTGGGGTGGTACGAGCGCCGGAGGACCGCCGCTCGGCGCTCATCGATGTCGGCGCCGCCGCGCTGGAGCTCGGGGCGAGCGTGCTCGGGTACCGCTCCTCCGGTCTGCCCGGCCCCAAGGGCAACCTCGAGAGCTTCATATGGCTAGGCGAGCACGGGCGTGCGGGAGGCGCACAGGACCTTGCGGCTCTGGAGAGGATGGCCCGTGAGGTGGAGCCGTGAGCACGGCCCGAGGTGAAGCGATGATCCGTGAGAGCATGGCTCGTGAGGTGAAGCCGTGATCCGTGAGAGCATGGCTCGTGAGGTGAAGCCGTGATCCGTGAGAGCATGGGACATAGTGGCGCTCGGGTCGACGATCGCGGGCGGGCCGTGGCGAGCGACATCGCTCCAGGAGAGGCGACGGGTTTGCCCGAGCTCCCCGTGAAATCCGTGCGCACGGTGTCGGTACTCACCCACAGCCGTCCCGCCCAGACGACCGCGGCCCTGCAAACGCTCGTCGAGGCCGCCATGACGGCGGGCGTGACCCTTCATTTCGAGGAGAGCGAGGCGGCCAAGCATGAGCTTTCTCCCCGCGGCCACGTTGCCGTGGACGCCCTTGATGACGATGACGTGGACCTGTGCATCGTGCTTGGCGGCGATGGCACGATCCTGCGCGCCCTGCGTCGATATGCGGGCACCAGTGTGCCCGTGTTCGCGGTCAACTTCGGCGATATCGGGTTCCTCGCCACAATCGAGCCCCAGGAGCTCGCCGACGGCGTGCAGCGCGCTTTCCGGGGTGAGTTCGAGCTCTTGCGGCTGCCCGCGATCGTGCTCGACGGGGTGGGCGGGAACATCAAAAAACGGGAGCGCGCGTTCAACGACATCGCCATCCACCGCAAGGTGGGCGAGCGCGTGGCCGAGCTCGCCTACGTGCTCGACGGGGAGGAGCTCGGCAGCGTGCGCTGCGACGGGCTCGTGGTAGCCACCCCCGCCGGGTCCACGGGCTACAACCTCGCCAACGGCGGGCCCGTCATGGCGTGGGGGGTGAAGGGCTTCGTGGTGTCGTTCATCGCGCCGCACTCGCTTACCGCGCGCACGCTCGTGGCCGCTCCACAGGACCGCCTCACGATCCACAACCTCTCGCGCGAGCCGCTCGACGTGTCAGTCGATGGACGACCCGTCGGCGAGATAGCTCCGGGAGCGGCGATCGACGCACGCTTCGTCGATGACGCCGGGATCATCGCCCAGCTGCCGGGCTCATCGTTCTATCGCCGGCTGCGCGAGAAGTTCGGCCGTCTCGCGCGCTGAGCGCTTAGGCTGCCCAGCTTAGGCGACGCCACTCTTGCGCTGGGGCACCCGGTCAGTGCGCTGAGGCGCCTGGTCGGTGCGCTGCAGCGACTCGATGAAGCCGTCCAGCTGTTCGCGCGAGAAGCGCCGCTGTCCTCCCGGCGTCCTGTAGCCGGCAAGGTAGCCCGCGTCCGTCCAGCGACGGATCGTGGCGAGCGACACGCCAAGGTAGCGGGCGGCCTGTGAGCTTGTGAACACGAGCTGATGCTCGTGACCTGGATTCGGGGTGATGGGCATATTCGCCTCTTGTCAGTGGAGTTCTCGCCTTGTGGCGCCTGCCCCGGAACTGGACGCATTGGGAAGCCCCGGATGCGTTGAGATTCGACAAATTGGAGCCAAAAGATGAGGGCGCGCCAGTTTTGTGGACCTTTGGTCTAGAAAGACACCCGCATACGTCAAGTGCTTCAGAGGGCCCAAAGACCCAGTTTTGCAGGGAAAAGCCGTCGATCGCCACCGCGCGAGCCCTCTAGATGCAAGCGATCATGCAGCCGGTTGGACGAAGTGGACAATTCGCCCTGTACCTATACTATGCTCATTAAACCTACTCAACACTCGTCGTGCTTGGCTGAGGATGGAGCCGTCGCACGAGGGCGTTGACCCGCCTGAGTGACGGAAGGAGCTTTCAATGGGTTGGAAAGGCTAGACAGAAGCGTCAACTGGCCGTCGAAGTAAGGACGGCCCGCATGTGTCGGGGCGTTGTCCATTTGGGCGGCGCCCCGATTCGTTAAGGACGCGCCGCGACATTTCGAACGCCGCGGGCATCTACGCCGACTCGGCCGCGGCGCTCTAGCGGCCAGCCGTCCGTCGTCCGCGCCAGCCGCCCTCCATGAGCGTTTGGCCATCGTTAGAGCGCGAGTGCGATGCCCTAGCGGGTGGCCGGCTCGGCGAGCGCGCGGGCCCGGCGCTCGAATGCGAGCTCCGTTTCGAAGTCGGCGTCGTCGCCATGCGCGAAGGTCACGGGACCGCTGCGCTCGAGCATCGCCACGAACGCGTCCACGATCTCGCCGTCAAGCTGACGTCCCGCGACGCGGCGCAACTCGGCGATCGCGTCTTGAGGGGTCATCGGCGAGCGGTAGGAGTCTCGCGCGGTGAGCGTGTCATACACGTTGCACACGGAGAGGATCCGTGAGGCAAGTGGAATCTCATTGCCTATGAGGCCGGCCGGGTAACCGCTGCCGTCGATGTGCTCGTGGTGATAGAGGATGGCATCCGCCACGGGGCCGTACCCGTCCAAGCGCCCTACGAGTGTGGCTCCCTCCTGCGGATGGCGGCGCACCACCGCCCAGTCCTCGTCGGAGAGGATCTCAGCGTGAAGAATGCGGTCCGGGAGCGCGAACTTGCCGATGTCGTGGAGCAACCCGGCAGTGTGCACAAGGTCCTGGTCGGCCTCGTCGCAGCCCATCTCTCGTGCTAGCGCACGGGCATAGCGCGCCACGGCGGCCGCGTGTCGCGCTGTCATACGGTCGCGCAACGCAAGCGTCTCGACGAGCGTCACGAGCACCCCGAGCTGCATCGATGCCAGTCTCACCGAGCGTGCCTCCAGCTGCTCGGCACGATCCTCCGAGCGAAGCAGGGCTCGGGCAAGGTACTGGAAGATGAGGATCACGACGACGACCCCCACCAGCGCTGGATAGCCGAGGTTCGTGTAGGCCACGGCGAGGATCGCGGCGAGGATCGCGGCGGCGAACTGCCCTGGAAGCATCGGTATGAACAGCGTTCGCACCTGGGTGACCAGTCCGCGATCCTGCAGCACTCGCTTCTGGATCGCGATCAGTGCGAAGTTGACGATGTTCGTGACGACGAATGTGCCGAACACGACCAGGGCGAACGTGATTTCTCGCACGCTCGGATCGAGGTCGTGCACGTTGCCGATCACCGCCCGCGCAAGCACCCCTCCCAACAGGGCAAAAGCGACATAGGTGGCCGTGTTGGACAAGCACACCGCGAGAGCAGGACGGCGAGAGAGCGAGTCGAAGGCGATCGCCACGATCGCGATCGCCACGGCGGGCGCGGGTCCGAGCAGCGTCATGGCCAAGACGAGCGCCACAAATCCGGCCGACAAGCTCTGGCTGCCCACTGTGAGCTCCAGCCGCTCGCCGAGCACGCCCAAGACCAGCAGCAGCCCCACCAGCTCTAGCGGGCTCCAGTCGGATGCGGTCGAGGTGAGCACTGCCGCGGCGAGGCAGCCGACAAGTAGGAGCACCTGGCTCGCGTTGTATAGCGACTCGCGGTTTCGCCGCAGAACATTCATCGGATTGATTGCCATGGGCCTGTCGTACTTAACGGCCGACAACGCGTCGTACTTAAGGGTCCCTCTACTGCGCGGTCGTGGCGAGTCCCCGCTCGGCCGCCAAGCCACTCTCGTCCTCTTCGGCGCTGGAGCGCAGCCCACGAATCGGCAGGCGCACGAACGCAAGTGTGGCAAGCGTCGCGATCGCGCCCGCCACGACCATGGCGATACGCGGCGAGCTCACGGCGACAATGGTCCCCCCGAGGATGAATCCGATCGCGGGGCACAGCGCGTTCAGGGAGCCGACGACACTCATCAGGCGTCCTTGCAGGGAGCTGGGTGTGAGCTGCTGGATGGCGCTGATAAAAGACGGCCACTGAATTCCGTTCCCGATTCCTCCGACCACCGCGACGCCACAGGCCACAGCGAGTGTCGGGGCAGCCGCGAAGCCCAGGTATCCGAGCCCCACCAGAAGCGTGCCGCCGGTCAGCATCGGCCCCAGCGGGCGGCGCACCGAGCGAGCGAACACGATGGCGCCCAGCGCGGCACCCACGCCCCAGGCCGCCACGATCAGTCCGTAGCCGAGGTCGCCAGCGTTCAGGGTCGACTTGGCGTACAGGACCTCGACAGGCTCCACCGAGGCGAAGAACACTATCGCCAGCGCCTCGCAGAGGAACAGCACGCGCAAGTCCGGCATCGCGCGCAGGTGCTGTAGGGCGGCTATCAGCCGCCCACGGATCGAATCTCCGCTCGTCTCCGCGATGTACGTGCTCAGGTGCAACAGCAGGCCGCCGCACACCATGAATGTGAACGCGTCCAGCAGCAGAGCTACCGGTCCTCCGACGGCGTGCACCAGCAGACCGCCAATTGCGGGTCCGAGCGCGAAAGTGCCCATGAAAGCGAAGTTCAATGCCGCGCTTGCCTGCCGCTGGGCGGCCTCGGTCACAGTCTGGCGCTCGGCGGAATCGAGGCTTGAGCCATGCTCGGAAATCGCGTCCTGGACTGCCATCCGCGTCGCCGAAGCGCGCACCAAGGCGGTTGCCGCGACCGCCACAGCACCGTCGAGCGTGACAAGCACGAGCACGCCCACCAGCCAGAAGTGCCACAGCAAGCCGGCGAGCGCAACGGTGAGGGTGGCCTCCAGCAGGTACAGCCACGCAAGCTGTCCGCGACGTTCGGAGCGCTCGATGCGGGCTACGAGTACCGGCGCGAACAACGCCGGCAGCAACCCTCGCGCGACGAACAGCCCGGCTGTCGCGATCGCACTGTGGGTGTGGTCGTACACGCCCAGGGCGAGCGCGACATAGCCGAACCAAGTTCCCAGTTCGTTGATCGTGTAGGCAAGAAGGATTCTCCGCAGTCGGGGAGACTTGGAAAGCAAGGACGCCTCTCGAAGCTGGCGATGGCTTCGCGTTTGGTAGCCGGGTGGGCGGCATTGTAGGGTGGAGCCCCGACGGTACTTCGAATGACCCCGACGTCTCGGTCCGGTCGCACGCTGCTCGTCGGTTATAGCCGCGCTCGCGCACGAGGTGAAGCATCAGTCGAAGCGCCGAGGTTCTTCATGGGGGCCCGCCGGGCGGGTGGGGCGCCGATCGAGCGCAGACCCGGGAGCACGATGCTCGCGTCGCTGGCCAAGGACGCCGACTCGTTCTCGCGGTCACCTGTCACCGCGGCCCGAGCCAGCACCGTCAGGCCCTTCACGCTAGCGGCCGATATCGCGGCCCACGTGAGTGCCACCCCAAGGTCGATCATCGCACTCTCCACTCGTTGCGCTCCGGTCGCCTGCTCGCGGGAACCCGCGACTGGTGACTATGGAAAGGCTGTGGCATCGCTCATGCAATGATGATGTCCGTAAGGTCGCTTGTCTGTAGGGCAAACGGTGCCGATCTTGTAGTCCTAAAGGTGCAACGCGTGTCGTCCCAACCGGGCCGAGCGACCAGATCGGGGCCACAATGCAGGGTGGTGGCCAATCTCTGGCGCGCGCGGTGCTCTCCGCGGTGCCGCCAGCGCAGCCGATACGGTTAGCGCCTTATGTCTACCGAAGATCCTGGGCAGAAGCGGCCCATCGACGTGATAATCGCCGACGACCATACGGTCGTGCGCGATGGCATCCGCGCCGTACTGGAGCGGGAGGCCGGCGAGTTCCGAGTGGTGGCCGAGGCGGCCGATGTGCCATCGACGATCCGGGCGGTCAGGGAGTTCAAGCCCGATCTGCTCACGCTCGATCTCACGATGCCGGGCGGTTCGAGCCTCGCGGCTCTGCCCACCTGCTTCGTGGCCCATCCCACGCTCGCCGTGGCGATCCTCACGATGCGCGAGGATCCCGAGTACGCGCGCCAGGCGCTGCGTGCCGGTGCCCGCAGCTATGTGCTCAAGGAGGCCGAGCCCGCCGAGCTGCTGCAAGCGTTCCGCTTGGCGGTGGCCGGGCGCAACTACCTGCACCCACGGCTCGGCGCGTTGATGGTGACAGGCGAAGGCGACTCCCAGGACGGGGTCGCGCTGAGTGAGCGTGAGCGCGAGGTGGTGCGGCTGATCGCCAACGGCTTCACCAATCCGGAGATCGCAGAGCAGCTGCACGTCGCCGAGCGCACCGTGAAGACCTACCGTGCACGCGCGATCGAGAAGTTGGGGTTCTCCTCACGGGCGGAGATAACCGCCTACGCGCGCAAGCTAGGCCTGGTGGAGTAGGCGTCCAGTGCTGTTCCGACCGGCGCATGCGCCGGTCGGCCAAGCCGTGCATGCACGGCTTGGTGCCGGGCCGCACATGTGCGGCCCGGTCGGATGGCGCATGCGCCATCCGAGGTAACAGGTCGATGATCGACGGAATCACCGACTGATTGGAAATTAGACGCGATCCCCCCTTATCGGCCGATATGCGGGCATGTCCTCCATGGAGAAAGTGAGTGAGGTGCTGCTTGAGGCCAGGACCCGCGCATACAGGGGGCGCACGTATCAGACCGCTGTCCCACGCATGCGTGGGGGCGTCCCTCATGCAGGGGACGGACGGCCCGCCAACGGGACGGTCAAGCGCATCGTCGCGCCCCCACCCGGACCCGGCACCAGCTCGAGCTCGCCGCCGACGAGCTCGGCTCGCTCACGCATGCCTGAGACGCCAAAGCCGCCCTTGAGTTCCTCGCCGGCCGTGCGCGGCCTCGACGGTCCGCCATCGGGCAGGCCTTCGCCGTCATCGGTCACGGCAGCGGTGACCTTGCCGTCGCGCTCGCTCACGCTGATTACCGCGCTCGTGGCTTTGGCGTGGCGACTGACGTTGGTGAGTGCCTCCTGCACGACGCGGTAGAGCGTGCTCTCGAGCTCCGCGTCGAGGCGTCGCTCACCATCGATGAGCTCGATCTCGGTGCGAATCTCAAGGCCGTCCATCGCCTGGGCGCGACGCGCAAGCGCTTCCAGCGCGGGCACCAAGCCGAAGTCGTCGAGGGCGGCGGGACGAAGCTCGGTGATCAGATGGCGCAACCCATCGATCTCCTGTCCAAGGCCCTCCAGCACTGTGTCCACCGCCGTGCTCAGCGCCGCCTGATCGCCCAGGTCGCGAGCGTTCGCGAGCTGCAATCGCAGAGCCCCAAGCCCCTGCACGGTTTCGTCGTGGATCTCCCTGGCCCAGCGGGTGCGCTCGCGCTCACGCGCCTCCATCCCGAAGCGCAGTCGCTCGATCTCCACTGAGCGCTCGGCCGCGAGGCGCTGGGCAACGCTTGCCGCGAACGCGTTCAAGGCGCGCCGGTCCGGGTCGCGGAAGCCGCCGTCCTCACGTGCGGCGATCACCAGCCCGCCGCTTTGATCATCCAGGCTGAAGGGCTCCACCAGAACTGCCCGTGCTTCGAGTCCCAACTCGTGAAGCCAGGTCGCTTCCTGTCCGCGCGGCCGCTCGAGCGACAGCGACTTACCGGTTCTGTAGAGCGCCCCGAGCGCGCTGCCCTCCGTCGGGAGCACGCGCACGCGTACCGACACACGACCGCTTGAGGCCGCTACTCGCAGCTCACGCCGCTCCTCCACCACCATCAAGAGCGTCGAGGCGTCGAGCAGCGCCGCGCCTCGATCGGCCATCAGACGCAGCAACCACAGCTCGGACCCGGAGAGCACGGCGTGGGATTATGGACCTATCTCGATAGGACTGCACGTCTGGTTGAGGCCGACCCAGCTCTCCGGGCTGTGTGCCCCCTTCGCGATGCTGCGTCCTCGGGGCTCGACTTGGCGCCACCAGGCCCGGGTGGGCGGGAATTGATGCTTGTCTCGCTCGACACTCGACCTCCTCAGCCGCACATCCCTATCGAGATAGGTCCGAACCTCTCAGCAGCGACTGCTCGCCGGTGTCGGCCGGAGGGTGCTCGGGGGGCCATGCCGACTGACGGTCGAGCGGGCCCGGCCGCCGCGCCGCCAAGCGCGTCTGGGCGAGCAGTGCCTCGGCCGTCAGACCCTCCCGCCATGCCGCTATTCCCACCGATATCCGTAGGGATTGGCGCTTGCCCTCGGACTCGATCTTGACCGCGTGCAGCCTGCCGAGCGCGCGCCGCGCCACGATCTCACCGCGGCGCTCATCGGCGCCGGGAAGCACCACGAGCAACTCGCCCTCCGCCGAGTGCCCAACACGATCGAAGCGACGCAACTCACGGCCAAGCGCCACACCTAGGTAGGCAAGCGCCTGCGAGGGGAGCTCCTCACCATGGACACTCGAGAGGTGCTCCACGTCGTCGAGGCTCACGAGCAGGCAGCTGAGCTCGGTGCGATGGCGCCCGGCACGGTTGACCTCCTCATCCAGGCGCGCCGCGAGCTCCGCCGAGGACAGACAGTCGCGTGGGCCTCGCGGGGTCTGGGGAAAGTTCTGGGAGTTGTTGGCAACCATGCCGATGAAGAGGGGAGGGGGAGGAACTTGTGGTCGAGAAGCGTGGGTCGAGAAGCCTTCGGTGGCCATTTCTCGCCGGGACATCCAGATTATCGACCGATCCCGCAGAGGAGATGAGGGACCTATCCTCGTGCGATCCGTCGGTGCTCACTGGTACACCTGTCCTGTGCTCTGCGAGCTGCGTGTCGAAAATCTGCTGTTGATCGAGCGGGCCGAGCTCACGCTGGCGCCAGGCTTGAATGTCCTCACCGGCGAGACGGGCGCGGGCAAGACGGTGCTGGCTCACGCGCTCGATCTATTGATGGGAGGCCTCGCCCGCCCCGGCCGCTCACGCACCGCAGTCGTGAGGCCTGGCGCTTCAGAGGCATATGTCGAGGGCGTCTTCTCGGTTCCCGATGACATGCGCGCGGAGCTAGCCGCGTTCCTGCCTGAGAACGTGCGTGGAGGCGACTTCGAGGGCGAGGATCTGGTGCTCGCCCGTCGCGTTGGTGCCGACGGGCGCACCCGCGCCTATATCAATGGGCGCTCAGCCAACGTGGGGGACCTGCGTGAGCTCGGAGCGCGCTTGATCTTCTTCTACGGGCAGCACGAGCATCGCAGGCTGGTGCTCGCGAGCGCTCAGCTTCAGATGCTCGACCAGGTGTGCGGGCCCGATCACCCGCGACTGCTCGAAGCGTGCGCCACCTCCCATCGGGAGACTCGCAGGCTCCAATCCGAGCTTGAGCGGCTATGCGAGCTCGCGCTCGCCCGCGAGCAGGAGCTCGAGCTGCTCGAGCACGAGCTCTCAGAGATAGACGAGCTGGCGCCCGACGAGGACGAGCACCAAACGCTGATCGCGCGCCGCGAGCGACTGCGCCGGCTGGAGGCCCTGCACTCAAGCGCCGGCTCGGCCGCGGACGCGCTCGCGCCCGAGTCCTCCGATGGGCCCGGAGCGGCGCACCTGCTCGCCGGCGCCGCCGCGAAGCTCGACGGTGTCGCCGGAATAGACCCGGAGCTGGACGTGCTTGCCCAGCGCGCCAGGACTCTCGCGATCGAGGCTCAAGACATTGCGGGCGCGCTGCGCGACTACTGCGAGGGAATCGAAGCCGAAGCGGGTTCGCTTCAGGCGGTGGAAGAGAGGCTCGCGCAGCTCGAGCGGGTGTTGCGCAAGCACGGCGGCACGATCTCCGCCGTGCTCGAGCGAGCCGAGCACGGGCGCGCTCGTCGCGAGGAACTGCTCGGCGCGGCGGTGGCTCAGGAGCAAACCGATGAGCTGCTCGTCGCTGAGCGGGCGACGCTGCACCGTCACGTCGAAGCGCTGCGAGCCGCCCGGCAAGCCGCCGCCACACGATTGGCCGCAGGGGTGCGCGAGCAGCTCGCGGCGCTCGCCATGGGCGACGCGAGCTTCGAGATCGTGCTGGCGCCAACCGAGCCGAAAGCCAACGGGGGCGATACGGCGGAGTTCGTGATCGCCCCCAACCCGGGCGTGGCGGGCGCTCCGCTGCGCGAGATCGCCTCGGGCGGCGAGCTCTCGCGCGTGATGCTCGCGCTCACCAGCGCCAGCAACGAAGGCGGCAAAACTGGCGGCTCCTCCGAGTCAACGCTCGTATTCGATGAGGTCGACGCGGGCATCGGCGGGCATACCGCACGCGCGGTGGGTGAGCGCCTGCAGACGCTCGCGCGAGCCAGACAGGTCATATGCATCACCCACCTGCCGCAGATCGCCTCACTCGCCGCCCGCCACTTTACGGTCACCAAGGACACCTCGGCTGAGCCTACGCTTGCGACCGTGACGCAGCTCACCGAGGGTGAGGTCGTCACCGAGCTCGTGCGCATGCTCGGCGCCGAGGAGCAGGATCAAGCCGCGCGCAGTCATGCGCGCGGCTTGCGCCGCGCCGCCTGAGACGGTCGAGGATCGGCGCCTTGCTGTGTCCTCAGTCGCTCGGGTGCAAAGCACACTTCGCTCGCTGCGTCCTTGCGAGGCTTGATCCTTGACCGTCTCAGAGAGCTGTGGGTCTCAGAAGTCCGATGCACATAATCAGTGCGTGAGCGTTAACCTCGAAGTCGATGGCCGCAACCCGGCAGCCGCCTGGCACGACCGCGCCCGCCTTCGGGGTCTTGCCCACGCCGCCACGCGAGATAGGCGGCCCGGTGCGCTTGGGGCGCAAGACCAAGCTGCTCGTCAGGCACCTCGTCGCCGGTGACATCGCCGTCATAGATCACTTGGACATCGACCGGGTCTCCGCGGAGGAGCTGATCGCCGCGGGTGCCGCGGCGGTGCTCAACTGTCGCGCCTCGACCAGCGGGACCTACCCGAATCTAGGGCCGCAACTGCTCGTGGAAGCCGGTGTCCTGCTCCTAGACCTGCCTGATGACTCCCTGTTTCACTCGCTCTCAGACGGCGACCCGGTGACCGTGCGCGTAGCGTCTGCGGACACGCGCGGCGAGGTGCTCTACCGCGGCCGTCCGCTCGTTTCTGGGGTGGTGCTCGACGTGGCCCGCGTGCGCGCCGAGACCGAGGCGCGCCGGCGCGAGATCGGCGATGCGCTCGAGCGCTTCGCCCACAACACGATCGAGCACATGCGCGAGGAGCGCGAACTGCTGGCGGGGCGGATCGACCTGCCCCGCTTTCGCACCGACTTTCGCGACCGCTCAGCGCTCGTGGTTGTGCGCGGCGTCGATCACCAGCGTGACCTGCGCGCTCTGAAGCCATTCATCAGGGACACGCGCCCCGTCCTGGTCGCGGTCGACGGCGGGGCGGATGCGCTGCTCGAGGCCGGCCTGACACCCCACATGATCGTCGGCGACATGGACTCGGCGGGCGAGCCGGCGCTGCTTGCGGCGCGCGATGGCAAGACGGAGCTCGTGGTGCACTCCTATCCGGATGGTCGCGCTCCCGGCAGGCATCGTCTGGAAGAGCTGGGCGTGCCATTCAAGCTGGTGCCGGCACCTGGGACGAGCCAGGATGTGGCGATGCTGATCGCCGCTGAGAAGGGCGCGCGATTGATCGTCACGGTGGGGTCTCAGTTCAACCTCGTCGAGTTCCTGGATCGCAACCGCGAGGGCATGTCCTCGACCTTTCTCACGCGTCTGCGCATAGGGGAGATCCTGGTCGACGCCAAGGGCGTCAGTCGCCTGTATCGACCCATGCCGGGGCTCGCCCCGCTGGTGGTGGTGATCGCGGCCGGGCTGGTCGCGCTGATCGCCGTTGTGTGGTTGACCCCGGCACTGCGCGACGTCGTAGATCTACTATGGCTCAAGCTTCAGCTGCTGCTCGGATCCAGCAACTGAAGGCGACAGCACCCCAAGGGCCCCACTTCTCCGGATGTTCGACTACCGCTATCACGCGCTTTCGCTAGCCGCCGTCCTGTTCGCGCTAACCGTCGGCGTGTTGATCGGCGTGGCGATCGGGGATTCGAACCTCGTGTCCTCAGCCAAGGATGGGATCGTGCAAAACCTGCGCTCGGAAGTGAGTAGCTCGCAACACAAGACCAACGAACTCGCCGGTCAACTCTCCTCCGAGGAAACCTTTGCGGGGGACCTGTATCCGATCGCGGTTCACGGTCTGTTGACGAACAAGAGCGTTGGATTGGTGTTCTTGGGAGGGTCTTCCGATCAGATCGACGAACTGGTTCGCAATGGCGTGACCCAGGCTGGAGGGAACCTGAACATGGTGGCGGCGGTGCGCGAGCCGCTGGACCTACAGGGCTTGGCGAGCCAGGCGACGGGCACCCAATACACGGCACTCGCGACCAATCCCGCGCTCGTGAAGGAGTTCGGCGTGCGCATGGGTGAGCAGCTAGTCGGCGGAGGACAGCTTCTTGGGCACGTGCGTCCCCGGCTGCTCAGCTCCTATGACGGTGAATTCGGCAAGCTCGACGGGCTCGTGGTGATGCGCAGCCAACCAACCGGCATGAGTAGCGAAGCGGCGAAGCTCACGGGTGAATTCGAGTCGGGCCTGATCGAGGGGGCGACCGCTGCTGGCGTACCAACCGTGGGAGTCGAGCTGACCTCGACGGAACCGTCTCAGATTCCGTGGTACAAGGCTGAAAACATGGCGAGCGTCGATGACCTCGACGCGCCCGCCGGACAGGCGGCGCTCGCCTTCGCGTTGGCGGGCGACCACGGTGCCTATGGCGTGAAGCCCACCGCGAACTCGCTGCTGCCCCATGTCGCGGGCGCGGTCACGCAGCCGTAGGGCACCCGTGCGCGGCGGTGGTGGGCGGCACCCCGGCCACGACGGCTCGGCGGCCGCACGGGAGTCCGCGAGGCCAACCGCTCCCGCGATCGCGTGTCCGCGCATATCGCTAACTTGCGGACGTGCATGCCCTGCCCTTCGCGCTTGCGACGCTCGCCGCCGCGATCATGGCGCCCGCCCTGTTGCGCGCGCTGATCGAGGGCGGGCACGTCAGGGCTAACTATCGAGATCGAAGCGTCGCGTTTCCGTTTGGCGTGTTGAGCGTCGCGGGTGCACTGGTAGCCCTGATCCCATTGGCGCTTGTGCAACGGCTGAAATTGACGGACGTGTTCTATCCGGAGGCCTCGGCAGTCGCCGTGTATGTGCTCGGCGTATCGTTTCTCGGTCTCCTCGACGACACGCTCGGGGGCGAGCCACGGGGCTGGCGCGGCCACGGCAGGGCGCTGCTGCACATGCGGCTCTCCACCGGCGTGCTGAAGGCGGTGGGATCGCTTGGACTCGCGCTGTACGCGATCAGCTACATGGGCCTGACGACGGGACGCTGGCTGCTCGCGAGCGCCGTGCTTGTGCTCGCCACGAACGTCTTCAACCTGCTCGACCTGCGTCCGGGTCGTGCGACAAAGGTGTTCGTGGCGCTCGGGGCGGGACTCACGATTGGGGCGGCCAGCGTGCGTCCGCTGTGGGCTCTTGGACTGTTCGTGGGACCGGCGCTCCTCGCAGGGCTCTATGACCTGCGCGAACGCGCGATGCTCGGGGACACCGGCGCCAACCTGCTCGGAGCTCTCGCGGGCCTGTGGCTCGTGCTGACACTGTCGACGCTCGGGCAGGCGGTGGCGCTTGGAGTACTCGTGCTTGTGACGGTCTACGGGGAGCTGCGCTCGATCTCGACGCTCGTGGACCGGATTCCGCTGCTGCGCCAACTAGACTCCTGGGGCAGGCCGCATGGCCTTTCACAAGATGACCTCACCCCACTCTGACCGCCACGCACAGGCTCCGGCCAAGACCCGGTTCATCTTCGTCACCGGTGGCGTCGTGTCCTCGCTGGGGAAGGGCATCGCCGCCGCGTCTATAGGACGATTGCTCGTGGCGCGAGGACTGACGGTGGGGTTGCAGAAGTTCGACCCCTACATCAACGTCGATCCGGGCACGATGTCCCCCTACCAGCACGGGGAGGTGTTCGTCACCGAGGACGGCGCCGAGACCGACCTGGACCTCGGCCACTACGAGCGCTTCACCGACTCCAACACGAGCCGTGCCTCCAACGTCACCGCCGGCGGCATCTACGACACCGTTATCCGTCGTGAGCGCCGCGGAGATTATTTGGGCGGCACGGTGCAGGTGGTGCCGCACATCACCGACGAGATCAAGCAGCGGATCTCCCTGATCGCCGAGTCCACCGACGTGGACTTCGTGATCACCGAGATCGGCGGCACCGTCGGCGATATCGAGTCACTGCCGTTCCTCGAGGCGATTCGCCAGTTTCCAGTGGATGTGGGCAGGCGTCGCTGCATGTTCATCCATCTGACGCTCGTCCCCTATATCGGTCATGCGGGCGAGCTGAAGACGAAGCCGACGCAGCACTCGGTCAACGAGCTGCGCAGGATCGGAATCGCGCCCGACATGCTCATGTGTCGCTCCGAGGGTCCGCTCTCGCAGGAGATACCCAAGAAGATCGCGCTGTTCGCAAGCCTGCCAGTCGACGCGATCGTCTCGGCGCGCGACGTCGACAACATCTACAAGGTCCCGCTCGTGTTCCGCGAGCAGGGAGTGGACGACTTCATCCTCGATCACTTCGCCATGGAGGCGCCAGCGCCGGATCTCGTCAAGTGGCAGGAGCCGATCGAACGGGCCGAGGAGGCACAGCGCACGGTGCGCATCGCGCTCGTGGGCAAGTACGTGCAGCTGGAGGACGCATACCTGTCGGTCTGTGAAGCGCTGCGCCATGCGGCGGCGCTTCAGGGAGCCCGGGTCCGGATCGACTGGATCGACTCCGAGCACCTGGATGAGGATCCCCATCCGGCCGATCCCCAGCTCGTCGCCACGGCCGACGGGGAGGGCCCTCGCAGTGCACACGAACTGCTGGAGAGTGCCGACGGGATATTGATCCCCGGAGGATTCGGGGGCAGGGGAATCGAGGGCAAGATCGCGGCGGCGCGCATCGCACGCGAGCAGCGCATTCCCTACCTGGGCATCTGCCTCGGGATGCAGATCGCGGTGGCGGAGTTCGCCAGGCACGTGGCCGGAATGGAGGGCGCCAACTCGACCGAGTTCGACATCGAGACGCCCTATCCGGTGATCGACCTGCTGCCCGAGCAGAAGGAGGTATCCGATCTGGGCGGGACGATGCGCCTCGGCGCCGACCCGATCAAGCTACACGAGGACTCTCGCGTGAGGGAGATCTATGGCGAGGCGGTCGTGTACGAGCGCCACCGCCACCGCTATGAGGTCAACAACCTGCTGCGCAAGCGCCTTCAGAGCGCCGGCTTGCGCATCTCGGGAACTTCGCCCGATGAGCGCCTGGTGGAGGTAGTCGAGCTCGACGACCACCCATTCTTCGTGGCCTCGCAGTTCCATCCCGAGTTCAAGTCGCGTCCGGAGCGCCCGGCGCCGCTGTTCCGGAGCTTCGTGGAGGCCTCTCTGCAGAGATCTGCCACGCGCACGGGAGAGGACCGCACGCTCGCGGGTCGCTCGTGAGCACCAATCTTCGGTCTAACGTCGCGACTGGCGCGACGGGAGCGGTACGCGTCCAGGTCCTCTTCCACACCACCGACGAGCGCCAGGCGCAGACGGTGGCAGCCAAGTTGATCGACAGAGCGTACGAGATCGCCAACCTGCCCGAGTGCGAATGCGATGTGGATGTGAGCGTCGAGACCTCGCCGCTCAAAGTTTCATCCGCTCCCGTGGACCCCAGCGGCGCGCCACCGCACGGGCGTGCTCCAAACTCCTAAAGACGCCGATGCTGAAGCTGCGCCGAGCCACCGTCCTTCAGGCGGGACCCGCTGACGGGCCCGAGCAGGAGCTCACGATCTCGCTGGAGGGCGAGCGCCGCCCCGCGATAGCGGATGTGGGCCTGCACGGTCCAAGCCGGCAGGGCGATGAGGTGATCGTCAACGTGCAGGCGCGCGATCTCCACCTCGGCTCAGGCGGCTTTGACATCGTGCACGTGAACCTCACTCGCGGCCTGTCCGCGGATGGAGTCCAGGGTGCCCACGTGATGAAGCTCAATTACACGAGTCTGCAGCACGCGGTGCAGCCGGTCGAGGAGGAGGGTTTGGGGCTGACGCTCGAGCGACCCGTCGCGGTGCTCGCGCTGCACGGCCAGCTCGCTGCTGTGGCATGGGCGTTCGCGCAGGCGAGGCCGGGCGGACGCCTCGGCTTCGTGCAAACGCCAGGGGGAGCGCTACCGGGCGGCCACTCACGCATCGTGCGCATGTTGCGCGAGCGCGGCCTGCTCGCGGGACATCTCACGGCCGGCGCTACATACGGAGGCGAGCAAGAGGCGATCACGACCGCGGGAGCGCTGCATCACGGCTTGCGCACGCTCGGTTGGGACGCGGCGGTGTGCGGGCCCGGCCCGGGAATCGTCGGCTCGAGCTCATCGCTCGGCCACGGGGGGATGCATGCGCTCGACTCGGCTCACACCGCGATCGCGCTCGGCGCCTCGACACTCGTGGTCGCGCGCATGTCCTCAGCCGACGGGCGCCCGCGTCACCGCGGCATCTCACACCACACGCTCACGGTGCTCGATCTGCTGCTCGAGCCAGTGACGGTGGCGCTGCCTGCGGGCATACGCTCACCTGCGGGCGCGGACCTGCGGGCGCGTCTCGGTTCGGTGTATGGGTCGGCCAACGAGCGCACCAAGCCGCAGATGGAGCTCGACGTGGACCGGCCTGCACGAATGGCCCGCCACGACTGGCGTCGTGCGCCGGTCGACATGCCCGCATACCTGGCAAGCGGTCTGCCCGCCGAGACGATGGGTCGCTTGCTCATGGAAGATCCGCTGTTCTTCGGCGCGGCGCTCGCGGGTGGCACGGTGCTAGCCGACCTGTGCGAGCCGCCCGAGGGCTTGGTGGAGAGACGGTTAGAGAGCCGGCTGGAGGGCCAGGTCGACGGTCAAGCACGCTGAGAGCCCGCTTGCATGGCCAAGGAGCGAGAGGAGTCGAGGCGAAGTCTGAGAGGTGAGCAATTCTTCGGCGCCGGTGGCGCCTAGCGCGACGCGCATCGAGCAGCTGACGCTCGACTTCCTCGCCTACCTGGAGCTCGAGCGCGGGTTGTCGCGCAATACGTTGCACGCCTACCAGTCCGACCTGGCGCAACTCGGTGAGTTTCTCGCTGATCGCGGGGTGTCGCCACTCGTGGCACAGCACAGCGATCTCGCCGCGTTTCTCGCAGCGCTCGCCGTGGGAGGAGAGGATCGTCCACCGGTGGGACCGGCCACGCTTCAGCGCAAGGCGGCGTGTCTACGCTCCTTCTACCGTCATCTGCGCCGCGAAGGCTCGATAGAGCATGACCCGACGGCCGACTTGCGAGGACCGCCCAAGACTCAGAGATTGCCCAAGGTACTCTCGCGCGAGCAGGTGGCGAAGCTGCTCGCCCAGCCGAAGGGCAGCGAGCCGCTCGCACTGCGCGATAGGGCGCTGCTCGAGTTGATGTACGCCTGTGGGCTGCGCGTATCGGAGACCACAGGCCTTGGGCTTGACGACGTGGACCTGGATGAGGGCATGTTGCGCGCGCGCGGCAAGGGCTCAAAGGAGCGGGTGGTGCCCGTGGGGCGCAGGGCCGTCAGCGCGCTTGAGGCATACCGCTCGCGGGGACGACCGGCGCTTGTCGGCGTGCGCGTGGAGAGGTGTCTGTTCGTCAACCACCGTGGCGGGGGTCTGACGCGCCAGGGTCTGTACAAGATCATCCAGAGCCATGCCCGCAGCGCGGAACTCGACCAGAAGATGACCCCGCACACGCTGCGTCACACCTTCGCTACGCATCTGCTTGCGGGAGGGTGCGATCTGCGCTCCCTGCAGGAGATGCTCGGGCATGCCGATCTGGCGACAACCCAGGTCTACACCCATCTTTCGGCTGACCGCCTCAAGGATGCCTACTTCGACGCCCACCCGCGCGCGCATGCCCGACCACGGGCGCACCTATCTGCATGAGGGCCCATCTGGTGGCCCCACGGCGTCTCTATGCTGGGACGCCGTATGCCCGAGCTTCCCGAGGTCGAGACGATCAGGCGCCAGTTGGCGCCGCTGGTGGAGGGACGCACGCTCGAGCGCGTGAGGATCCTCGACGGCCGCTGGTGCCGGCCGCTCGCCCCTGGCGAAATGACCGACGCGCTGGAAGGCAGACAGGTAGAGAGGCTGGGCAGACGTGGCAAGTACCTGCTTTGGAGCCTCAGCGAGGACGTGCACCTCGCCCAGCACCTGCGCATGAGCGGGACGGTGTTGTGCGACCCCGATCCGGGCCAGACGCACGTGCGTGTGCGGATCGACTTGGACGGAGGCGGCCAGCTGGCAATCGTCGATCCACGCCGCTTCGGCACGGGCGAGCTGCTGCTCGGCGGCGACGCCCTCGATGCCTTCTTCGAGGGCCGCCTCGGCTTGGAGCCGCTTGACGAGCGCTTCACCACCGAGCACCTGCGCGCGCTTGCGCACGGGCGCAGAGCGCCGATCAAGGCCTTTCTGCTGGACCAGCGACGGATGGCGGGCGTGGGGAACATCTATGCCGATGAGGCTTTGTACCGCGCGCGGATCCACCCACGGCGCCAGGCGGGGCGTTTGAGCGCGGGGCAGTATGCGCAGCTGCGAGATGCCGTGGTGTGGGCACTGGAGGCCGGCATTGAGGCGCGCGGTGCGACGATCGACGACTTCCGCCACGTCGATGGCGTATGGGGCTCCTTCCAGGACCGCTTCCAGGTGCACAGGCGCGAGGGCGAGCCATGCGCGCGCTGCGGCAACACGATCGTGAAGATGGTGGTGGGGGGCCGAGGGACGTACGTGTGTGAGACCTGTCAACCGCCTCCGCGGGCACCTCGGAGAGATCGCTAGCGCCGGTGTGCTCTCGCCGTAAGTCTCAACTCACGCGCGTGCGGGAGTGGACCTGTGGCGCGCCCCGCACGCGTGGGCTTGTGGGAGCGCCAGGTGGGTCGAGAGAGGGTGGCCTATGCGGCGAGCAGCTCGTCGAGACGGCCGCTCTCAACGGCGCTAAGGGTCTCGGAGAAGCCGCCGATCAGCTCATCGCCGATCAGCACCTGAGGGAAGGTCATCATGCCGGTACGGCTCGCCAGCTCGACGCGCCCTGTGGCGTCCTTCGAGAGGTTGATCTCGGAGAACTGCACTCCACGCGCCTTGAGTAGACCCTTGACGCGCGCACAGAAAGAACACGGCTCAGTGGTGTAAACGGTGATTTGAGGCTCAGTCTGGCTCATTACTTCATAAAGTATAGCAACGCGAATCAGGCGATCGCAAGGACCAATGGAGAGCCAAATAATTGTCACCTCGCCTGCCGACCGGCTCCGCCGAGCATGATCTTAGACTCGCAAGGGAATGCCCGGACTGGTCAAGACCGAAGCTGTCGTGCTGCGTTCGATGCGCTATGGCGAGGCCGATCGCATATTGCACGTGTATACGCCTCATCGTGGCCGTGTGAGCGCGATCGCAAAGGGGGTCCGGCGCGCGCGCAGCCGCTTCGGCGGACGACTGGAGCCGTTCTTTCGTCTGCAGATTGAGATGCACGAGGGCCGAGGCGAGCTGTTGACGGTCACGGGGGCACAGACCGTCGATGGTCATCCAAGCCTTCGCGGCGATGCCCGCACCCTCGATGCCGCGGCGCGGGCATGTGACGCGGTGGGACGTCTGTTTGAGACCTCAGAGCCCCATCCGGGCGTGTTCAACCTGCTCTGTCGCAAGCTGTCGCTGCTCGATGAGAGCCCGGCCGACGCGTCGCGCGCGAGCGCGCTCGCGTTTCGCCTGAAGCTGCTTGTCGCCGCGGGCCTTGCGCCGCAGCTTGGCGCATGCGCGTGCTGTGGAGGATGCGAGCACCTTGTCGGTTTCTCAGGCGCCGCTGGTGGCGTTGTCTGCAGCTCCTGCGAGGCTGCCGCGTTTCCACTCGACGAGCAGGCGTATGAGTTCATGACGCAGGCGCTTGGACGTCCGCTTAGTGAGTCACCAGCGAGCGAGGAGCGGGCGCTCGGCCAGGTCGAGCACGCTGTCTCTGAGATGCTCGAGCACCATGCGCACGTGCGCCTGATGCCGGCGACCGCTCGGCGATCGCCGGGAGCGCGGAGCGGCCAACACCGGCCGCACTCGCTGCCACAATCGACTGTGTGACTATCCCAAGCGATACGGAGTCGGTGGCCTCGGCCTTTGCCGCTCGTCGCCAAAGGCTTGAGGACGCCGAGCTCTCGCCGCTCGCCGCTCGCTCCTATCCGGCGCGCAGGACGCAAGCCGAGGATGACTGCGGACTGCGCACCCCCTTTCAGCGCGATCGCGACAGGATCGTGCACTGCAAGGCCTTTCGTCGTTTGACCCACAAGACCCAGGTGTTCGTGGCGCCGCTGGGCGACCACTATCGGACACGGCTGACCCATACGCTCGAGGTGACCACGATCTCACGCACGGTTGCGCGCGCGCTCGCGCTCAATGAGGATCTCGTCGAGGCAATTGGGCTCGGCCACGATCTCGGCCACCCTCCCTTCGGGCATATCGGCGAGGAGGCGTTGGATCAGTGCTTGAAAGAGCACTTTGGTCGAGAGTTCCGCCACTATGAGCATTCCCTGCGCGTGGTCGATCGACTCGAGCGCGATGGCGCCGGGTTGAACCTGACCGAGCAGGTGCGCGACGGAATCGCGTCTCACTCGAGCCGTGCCCCACTGCCGCAGACGCTCGAGGGACGGATCGTACGCGTGATCGATCGTGTGGCCTACATCAACCACGACATCGACGATGCGATACGGGCGGGGCTGCTCAGCGAGAACGAGCTACCGGAGCAGCCGATCGCAGCGCTCGGAGCTACGGGGTCGCAGCGGATCGACACGCTGGTGCATGACATGGTGGAGCACTCGGCGCAGGCAGGAGACATCGTGCAGGGCCCCGTGGCGGGACCGGCGATGGGAGAACTGCGCAAGTTCATGTTCGAGCATGTGTATCTCGGTGAGGCGGTACGTGCCGAGCACGCCCGCATCGCGAACGTGGTGCGCAAGCTGTTCGAGCACTACGTCGAGCACCCCGAGCTGCTGCCGAGCGCCGGCTTTGCCGGCGATGACCCTGGCTCCGCCGACAGTGTCCGTGGAGCTATCCAGGGTGAGCTCGGCGAGCGGGTGACCGACTATGTGGCCGGAATGACTGACCGCTACTGCATCCGCGAGTACACCGACCTGGAAGTGCCGCGCGTGTTCGCTCGCTGAGAGCGCCCTGGAGACGAGGCATGCCAGACCGTGGGGTCGGGCGCACCGATGGCCGGCGGAGCGGCTAGCGTAGCCTTCGATGGCCCGCTACACACCAGACTCGCGTGACCGTGTGCGCGACGCGATCGACTTCGTGGAGCTCGTGTCCACGCGCACCGACCTGCGCCGGGCCGGGCCGCGCAGCTACGAGGGGCTGTGCCCGTTCCACGACGAGCGGACGCCGTCGTTCAGCGTGGAGCCAACGGAGAAGGTGTACTACTGCTTCGGGTGTCAGGCATCCGGGGACGTGTTCACGTTCGTACAGGAGACCGAGGGCGTGGATTTCAAGGGCGCCCTGGAGTTGCTTGCAGATCGAGCGGGCATCGAGCTGGAGCTGGAGCGCGAGGATCCTCAAGAAGCGCAGCGGCGCGCGCGGCGGGAGCGGCTGCTCGAGCTGCTCACACGCACCTGCGCCTACTACGAGCGCTACCTGTGGGAGTCCGAGGAGGCGGCTCAAGCGCGGAGCTACTTGGAGGGACGCGGGCTGGGCGAGGCGATCTTGAAGGAGTTTCGCGTGGGATATGCACCAAGCGCGTGGGATCGTGTGCTGCTCGCTTCGCGGCGCGGGGGGTTCTCCGAGGCGGAGCTGTATGAGACGGGGCTCGCGCAGCGCTCGCAGGAGAGGCGCGAGCTGTATGACCGCTTCCGCTCGCGCATCATGTTTCCCCTCGCCGACCTGCGCGGTCGGGTGCTGGGCTTCGGCGCGCGCGCGATGCGCGAGGGGCAGCGACCGAAGTACCTGAACACCTCCGACAACGACGTCTACCACAAGGGTCGCCACCTCTATGGCGCGGACCTGGCGCGCGCGTCAGCCACGAAGGCGGGGGAGGTCATCGTGTGCGAGGGGTACACAGACGTGATCGCGCTGCACCAAGCGGGCTTCAAGAACACCGTGGGCTTGATGGGCACGGCGCTGACTGAGGAACAGGTGGGCGAGCTGGGACGCATGTCGCAAACCGTGCTGTTGGCGCTCGACGCCGACAGCGCGGGGCAGGAGGCGATGTTGAAGGCCTCACGACTCGCGGCGCGGCGCAAGCTCGAGCTGCGCGTGGTGGAGCTGCCGGCTGGAGCGGATCCGGCGGAGCTAGTGCAGCAGGGGGGGGCGGACGCGATCGCCTCCGCGGTGCAGCGCGCTGTGCCATTCGTGCGCTTCCGCGTCGAGCGAGTGCTCGCGAATGGCGAGGACTCAAGCGCCGAGGGTCGCGATCGCATGATCGCCGAGTTGCGGCCGGTGTTCGAGACGCTGCCACCAAGCGCGATGCGGATGGAGCTGACGCGCATGGTGTCTGGGAAGCTCGGCTTGAGCGAGGGCTTGGCGGAGACGTTGCTTGCGTCCAGTGGGGGGACGGCCCGAGCGGGTGAGCGACCCACACGCTATGGCGAGGGCGCCAGCCGACCTGCTGCGGGCACGGGGCGCCCCAGCGGCATCGGCACCGACGCGGATCGCGGGGCGGGGCGGGGGGCGGCACCCAACGGAAACGGCGACTCACGGGCAAGCAGGGTGCTCTCCGCACGCGCGGACACCGAGCGCGCGTTTCTAGCGCTGTGCATCGCGACGCCTCAATACGGGGAGCCCGCGCTGGAAGAGGTGGAGCTCGACGGCGTGTTCACCAGCGAGCTGATGCGTCGCGCGGCGGAACACCTGAAGACGGGGCACCTTGCCGAGCCGCTCAAAGACGTCGACGCCGAGGACCGCGAGCTGGTGAGCTTGCTCGCCGAGCTGACCGTGGAAGCGGGCCGCTGGCCGGTGTCGGCCCGCTCGACCAAGCCGCCGATGCTGGAGGTCCAGCAATTGCAGCTGCAGCTGGCATGGATCGACCGCCGCATCCACGCCGCGCGCGCACAGGGAATCGGTGAGGTTAGCGACCTGGCGCGGCTGCGCGGCGAGGTCAAGCGCGACTTCGACCGTGCCCAGGAGAAGGCGCTGGCGGAGTCGGGGCCGGAAGGGTAGCTGCGGCTAGAGGATGCGTGGCGGCGCCACCACACGGAGACCAGGACGAACACTCGTTCGTCTTTTCCGTCCGACCCATAGTAGACAATGCAGTGCATGGATCGCGCATCGCTAGAGCGACTATTGGGGCAGGGACTTTCGCTCGCCGAGATTGGAAGGCGCTTCGAGTTGCACGAATCGACTGTGGGCTATTGGGTGAAGAAGCACGGTCTGCAGGCCGCGCACCGTGATAAGCACATTGCGAGGGGTGGACTGCGGTGCGAGGACTTGCAGCGGTTGACCGAAAGCGGCGCCTCGCTTGCGGAGATGGCCACCACGCTGGGTTGTAGCAAGGCGACAGTTCGACACTGGTTGATGAGATATGGCCTTCGTACCAGCAATGCGCGTGGACGCCGCCCTTCGGACTGTGCCCGTACCGCAAAGGAAGCGGGACAAGCTGTGGTCGCTATGAGCTGCGGACGACATGGACACACCGAGTTTGTTCTCGATGGGCGTGGCTACTACCGCTGTAGACGATGCAGGTCTGCGGCCGTCGCGCGCCGACGACAGAAGGTCAAGTCCATTCTCGTTCACGAGGCGGGTGGGTGTTGTCGCCTCTGCGGCTACCACCGCAACATGCGTGCGCTGCATTTCCATCACGTCAACCCATCTGAGAAGCGCATCGAAATCAACGCCAAGGGCATCGCCCTCTCGCTCGACACCTTGAGAAACGAGGCAAAGAAGTGTGTGCTGGTGTGCTCCAATTGCCACGCCGAAATCGAGGACGGCATCGCATCGCTGCCGGACGACGCCCTACACCGATATTCTCCTGGGTAGAGACATCGATCCGGGGTAGCTCAATTGGCAGAGTACACGGCTGTTAACCGTGGTGTTGTGGGTTCGAGTCCCACCCCCGGAGCTTTCTGAACCGGTCTATCCGAGTGCGGTCACAGCAGCAGAGGCGTGATCAAGAGATGATCCCGTAGACCCAGCGAGCCGCTCGACAAGTACCGCGGCGCGAGCACCAGCATCATGCTCCGAAGCCCAAGCGGCAAGCTCCCGCGCCCGCGTCCGAATCGACGGCTCGCCAAGCGCCCGTTCAACCGCATGGCGAAGCGGCCGCGGGGAGATGAAGCGGCGCGGCAGACGCACCCCGGCGCCGGCCCAGGCGACACGGGCGGCGTTCTCGTTCATGTCGCCGGCGACCGGGCATGCGACGATGGGAACACCGCAGGAGAGCGCGCGGACGAGCGTCCCGTGGCCGGCGTGGCAGACGATGGCGTCGCAGTGAGGGAGGGTGCGCGTATAGGAGACCCAGTCGACGACGCTCGCGTTGTCGGGTACGGGCAAGGGACGCGAGGGGAGACGCCGGTTATAGGTCGCGAGCACGCGGACAGGAGCGTCGGCGAGCCCCCGCAAAGCAGCGTGGAGCAAGCGATGGTCGGGATCCTGGGAAGTGGAGGGGGCGACGAGCACGAGCGGGGCGTCACCGGATGGCAGCGAGACCTCCTCCGTGGGAGGCTCCCACATGAGCGGCCCGACGACATGGACGTGGGAGGGCCAGGGACGGGGGTACTCAAGCTGGGGAAAGGTGGCGACGAGCGCGAGCTCGCGGCTGGTGCCGCCGTGAACGCGAGAGAGGGGAGGCAGGCCGAGCTGCGCACGCGTGTGGTTAAGCGCGAGGCGCCCGCTCTCTAGACCGCGACGAACAGGCAGGTGGGCGCGCTCCCAGAAGGCGCGGCCGGCACCGGTGCGGGGTAGGCGGGCACCGAACGAGTAGATCGGGAAGCCCGGGCCGGCCTCTGGAAAGACGTGGGGGATGAGTGTGGCGTGCGGGATGTCGAGGAGCTCAGCGGCCAGCGAGGGCCCCAACGTGAGAATGTCGTGGACGACGACGTCTGGTTGCAGCTCGCGCACGAGCGGGAGTGTGTCTCGGGTGGCGTAAACCACAGCCTCGTAGAAGTCCAGCGGCCCATCGCCGATGGGAAACGCGCTGTACTCGGGGGCAGGGGTGAAAGCGATGCCTTCCGCCTCGATCGGTGCGCGCCAGCGCTCCCAGGTTTGCAGCGTGACGTCATGGCCGCGCGCGAGGAGCGCGCGACCAAGCGCGATCATCGGAAATGCATGGCCGGGGTCACCGAAGGCGCCCAGCAAGAGACGCAGCCGCAGCGAGGGCGGTCGCGAGTGAGCGCCCTGCGAGACGACGTCAGCAGGAGAGACGGACACGGGTACCCTTATGCGTGAGAGCGTGGACGCTAAGCGGCGAGCTCGGCGACGAGGCGCAACTGCTCGAGACGATCGTCCTTGTTGAAGGCGATGGGTGTTAGCCCGAGTGTCCCAACTCCCGCGTCGCGGTAGATGGCCAGGCGCTCACGAACGACGTCCTTGGGCCCACACAGGGAGACCATGTCGATCAGGGCGTCGGGGATCGCGGCCATCGCCTCCTCGCGCTTGCCCTCGAGGTAGAGGTCCTGAATCGTTTTGGCCTCTGCCTCAAAGCCGTAGCGGCAGACGAGATTGTTGTAGAAGTTCTGCTTGCGCGAGCCCATGCCGCCGACGTAGAGCGCGATGAACGGGCGCATGGCGTCGCGCGCGCCGGCGAGATCGTCGGTGATGAAGACATTGACGGTGGGGGCGATATCGAAGCCATCGAGCGAGCGACCTGAGCGGTCGGCTCCTTCCTGCAACAGGGGACGCAGCTCGGAGACATGCTCGGGTGAGAACAGCGTGGGGATCCAGCCGTCGGCGATCTCGCCGGCAAGCGCAGTGTTCTTAGGACCGATGGCGGCGAGGTAGACCGGTATGTGCTCTTGGACGGGAGCAATCGTGAGCTTGAGCGCCTTGCCGGGACCGTCGGGCAAGGGCAGCTCGAGCGTCTCGCCATGAAACTCGAGCCGTTCGCGGGCGAGTGCCTTGCGTACGACGGCGACATACTCGCGGGTGCGCTGCAGCTGCTTGGCAAAGCGCTGTCCGTGCCAGCCCTCAGCCACCTGTGGACCGGAGGAGCCGATGCCGAGGATCATGCGGCCGCCTGAGAGCTGGTCGATCGTGGCGGCGGTCATGGCCGTCATTGCGGGAGAGCGCCCCGGCATCTGAAAGATGCCTGAGCCGAGCCTGATCGTGGAGGTCTGCCCGGCAAGCCACGAGAGCACAGTCGCTGCGTCAGACCCGTAGGCCTCGGCGGTCCACACGGAGTCATAGCCGAGCTTCTCGGCTTCTTGGACGATTTCGAGCTGGTCTTGGGAGCTGAGGCCGAGGCCCCAGTAGCCGATGTGCACGCCTAGCTTCATGTGGTGTTCCTTTCAGCTGACTGGGTAGGTGCTACAGCGCGTCGCCGGGACGCACGAACATCATCTCGGGAATGACGCACGCAGGGGATACTCGCAGCAGATAGCGCACGGCCTCGGCAATGTCCTCAGGTCGGATCATGTCCTCGGCCTTGACCTGGCCCTTGACGAAGTCCGTCATGGGGGTATCCACGAAGGCCGGGCAGAGAGCCGTGGACTTGATCCCGGAGGAGCCGAGCTCCTTGTTCATCGCTTCGGTCCAACCGACGACCGCGTGCTTGGTGGCCGAGTAGACCGATAGCCATGCCTCCGCGCGCTTGCCCGAGATGGAGGAAGTGTTGACGACCAAAGCGTTTGAGTGCTCGGCGCCGGCCTCCTTGAGCATGGAAAGGCACTCGCGGTAAAAGAGGACGATCGAGCGCAGGTTGACGTCGATCTGCATGTCGAGATGCTTGGTTTGGATCTCTCCCACAGGAGCGCCGATGCCTACGCCCGCATTGTTGACGAGCACGTCGAGCCGGGAGTAGCGCTCACGATGAGCGGTAACGACCTTCTGGATCTCGGTCTCCTCCGCGAGCGAGGCGGGAATACCATGGACGTCGAAGCCCTCAGAGGCAAGCCCATCGACAGCGGCCTGGAGCTTCTCGGGCCGCCGGGCGGCCATGGTGACGCCAAAGCCCTCTTCGCAGAGCATCCGCGCGATCGCCAAGCCGATACCGCTCGATGCTCCCGTGACGATCGCTGCACGCTGCGCCATTGCCGCTCCCCTCGTTGGTTGACCAGAGAATCAAACCATCCCAGGATGCTCAGGCGCGTGCGGCCTCGACGCTGGTAGCTTCTAAATGCTTCGCGCAGCGCGCGACGCGGGCCCGTAGCTCAGTTGGTTAGAGCCGCCGACTCATAATCGGTTGGTCCCAGGTTCGAGTCCTGGCGGGCCCATTTTTCTCAGGTCGGCCTCTGTCGCCGACACGTCCCGCCAGTACGGGACATTCGCCTAAAAAGCAGAGGACCTTGGGCGACAGGAGCAGTCGCACAGATACTGGACTTCGCGGCACTCATTGGCAGTGACGGAGGCAACTCGGAGGCAGAGGCCCCTCGGTTCGGAGGCAGGAGTCGGAGGCAAGCCAGCGGAGCGTCGGGTGAGGGCTGCCCGTCGCCCGGTCGCAACGTCGCCATGCGGGGAATCGAGGGGTGAGCGCGCGTGGGGACACCCTGAGCGCAGCCGTGCGGCGCGTGGAGGAACGCCGCGCCGAGAGCACGATCCGTCGGTGCCGCAGTTGTGGACGACAACTGTTTGGTCGTGGGAATGTGTGTCGTTCACGGAGGTGCCCGGAGTACGGCCCTGTCTGGGCAGGGGATCAGCGCCAGAAGCTGTTCCGCAATCTGGAGACGTTGCCGGGCGACATCCTGCTGAGCGCGGTCACGGCTCCCGGTGCGGAAGTGCTCCCCTGGGATACGCAGCAATGCTCCGCTCTGGGCAAGCATCGGCATTCAGGCAAGCTCGGGTGTCGCGTGAGAAGAGCGTCAGCACGCGAGTGGAACGAGTCGGCGGCGGATCGTTGGCGGCGACTACACAGACGGGCGTATCAGGATGCCGTCAAACGTGCAGGAAAGCGATCCGTGTTCTTGGTGGCGCGTGTGTGGGAGATGCAGGCACGCGGCGTCTTGCATGTTCACCCGGTGCTCGCGTATGGGACCGCGCGGCAGATGGTCGGAGCCCGTTGCTACCTCGCCCGACTTGCCGAGCTTGCGCCGCAATATGGGTTCGGATTCGTTCACCACAGCCCGAAGCACGTCAAGCCCCAACCGGCCCAGAACGCTGCCGCGTACCTGTCGTCGTACTTCGTGAAGGGCAAACGCGGGAAGGAGACATTGTGGGAGTCGGCGCGCTCACCGGCGATGCCGCGCTCGATCGTGCATGTGTCGGTCAAGTTGACCCAACAGACCGGCTGCACCATGCGGACGCTACGCCTCAAGCGAGCGATTTTCTACGTGTGGCGAGCGACCCTGCCGTTCGAGGAGGTTCGGGCCGTGTCAATGATCTTGCAGGCGTTCCCCGGCGCGGAACTCGTCGCTCCAGGCAGTCCGGATCGGGCGCCGCCGCAGGGCGTGTGAGCAAGCGCGCCGGGCTCCTGCTCGTCGCGGATCAATCAAACAAAGTGCCCCGGCGCGGTGGTAGCCGCCCGGGGCCGGCACAGGAGGTACTTCCTATGCAGGATCAGAGTAACGAGACACCCGCGGAGCAAGACCACCGCACCGAGCAGACTGTCCTTGTCATGCTGCTGGGCGACGGACAGAGAATTAGGTCGCTAGACGAGTTGGTCGCGGAGATCGGTCGTCGGATGGAGACCGTTGACGCATTGGCAGCGCTCCAAGCCGCCGGTCTCGTACATCGCTGTAACGAGTTTGTGTTCGCAACGCGAGCCGCATTGCGTTTCGACGAAATCGACCTTTGAGCAACGGTCGGCTCCCGCGAGCAAGGTGGGGGCACCGGACTGTCTGAGCACGGACGCACGGGGGCGGGCGGACGCGACCGGCCGTAAGGCCGCCGCGCCCGCCTCCGCCGCGCGCTCGCGCGCGGTCAGAAACGACCGGCAGCTTGTCGCGCTGCCTGTGGGAGGCACGGTGAAGCGATGAGGGCTTGCCGCCGCAAAGCGAGGGAGATCTTCGCCAGATAACTGATCGAACCAAAAGACTAGACTGCCCGCCTCAAGCCACGGACACTGAGGAGGCGAATGGATGGCATCCACGGCAGGAGGCTCAACAGCTGCTGGGCAAAAGAGCAATCAAACGCGGACAGGCTGCGGATGCCTTGTCCTGATAATCGTCGTTATTGCCGTGATCGCAGCCATCGCCGGTGGCAAAAGTGGAAGCTCCGTGAGCACACAGACTGAAGCGCGCGAATACATCAAGCAGAAGAGCGCCATGATCAACGATGGGAGAGTTGATTACGAACACGTCGCCGCCCTAGTTGTGCTCCTAGGCAAATCGGGAGGGGAAAGCGAAACCGTTGTAGACGAACTCGCCAAGGTCGCTCAGGAAGCACATGATGAACTCGACAATATTCGTAGCGAACTTTTCAAGTCGGGAGGCAATGAAAAGGTCTCTTCCGCAACACTCGAATTGCAAGAAGGCGCGAACGAACTCAAGAATGCAATGGGAGCGTTGGTCGCCTATACGGGAAGTCCGAACCCCGCAACCCTTGCGCACTTCACAACGCAGCTAGAAGCCGCGAAGGGCAAGTGGAATGAAGGTGCCAACGAGATCTGGCACCTAGCCAACGAGTCTGGCGTTATGACCCTGAAGTAATACAAGGATGGACCGCTGCCCACGTATTCTGATGACGACTTGATCCCGTAGATCACGCTGTTATCCGTGGTCGGTAGTCGCTAGTCTGGGACTACATGACCGAGCCAGCCAAGGCGCTCACTTGTTGAGCTTGATACACGAGCGGCCCAGCGTGCTCGGGTCCTTCGCCTCCCGCTCGCCGAGGATCACGAGCCTTGGGTCACGAAGGCTCAACTGGCAGCGCATCTCCAAGTTCACGAGAAGACCATCGAGCGACTGGTCGCGAAGGGGATGCCGTGCCTGCGGCTCAGTAGACGTGCGATCCGTTTCCGTGTTTCCGCGTGTGAGGCGTGGATGGGAGCGAAGCAATGACAATCCGCAAGCGCGGCAAGCGTTGGCCGGTGGAGATCTACGACCCGGCTGTCAAGAGCCAGAAGCGGTACGTCGGCACCTTCGACACCCAGATGCAGACGAGGTTTGGTCGGGCAACGTGGCCCTCACGATTCGCGCACTCATCCTGATGGCTGCCTTTGTCGGTATGCGCCCGGCCGAGCTATACGGGTTGCGCTGGTCGGACATCGACATCCGTGCAGATGAGATCCACGTCCAACGCCAATACTCGGCCTTGACCCGCCGCTTCGAGCTACCTAAGAACGGCAAGACACGCACAATTGTGCTCACCGCGCCGGCAAAGGCGGGTTTGCTCGCAATGCCTCGGCCAGTGGACGGTGAGGCGATGGTCTTTCGAGGCAAGAAGGGCGGCGTCCTAACCGGCCGCACTCAGCACTACTACTGGCATCCGATTCGCTGTCGTTTCGGCAAGCCCTCGATGGACTTCTACGAGCTGCGTCACTTCTGCGGCTCTTGGCTGTTCAACGACCTCGAACTACCCGCCCAGGACGTAGCCCACCAGCTCGGCCACACCGATGGTGGGGCACTCGTGCAACGGCTCTACGGCCACCCGTCCGAGCGTTTGGCGCGCGAACGCATCAAGCGGGCTACCACCGGCAAGCCTTCGGCTGTCGTCTCGCTCACAGACGCGGAACGGAGGCAGCCGTGAGTTCGTCGCCGCGCAGCGGGGAGCTATGCGGCTTGGCTCTGGCCAGGCCAGACGCCGGTCCGTATGCGCTCGTACAACGTATCGGGTGCAAGGTCGGCCCCGCCCGGCCAGCAGACCGTGCCGCTCTCGGAATCGACGCTGACCTCGGCAAAGCCATCGGAAGTCCTGGCACGCTCAAACACCGGGCCGCGCATACGGTCGAGCACATAGACCTCGCCGGTCACACCATCGGCAAACGTGAGCCGCAAGACACCGTGTTGCGGAACACTCGCCTGGGCTATGTCTGGGGTCAGTCCGATCATCTCAGTGGCTCGATCTCTTGCAGTGTGGCACCTTCGCGCGCTCGACGCCAGTTCTCATCCAGCTCTGCCGCGTGCATCTCTGCCCAGGCAAGCACAAGCCGAAGCTCACGACGGGGTAGATCGCTCACAAGCACCTCCAACGTGTCAATGCAGACCTTCGCGCCGTGCCCTGCGGCTCTTACATGGAAGTGGGGAGGCCCATGGTCATCGAAGTACATCGTGATCGTGAGCCCAAAGAAGCGGCTTATTGTCGGCATCCACACAAATACTGCCGTAGCGTCCGGTCGGCAAACTCAGCCGACAAGCGGTCATTCCAGACAGCGCCAAAATGTCGGAGGCAGAGCGAAGGCAACCTCTATGGCCATGCCCCGTAGCGACTGGCCGGATCGCCCCCGTGTAACAAATCGGGCCCATTTTCTGGGGTTGGTAACGATCGCCGATTCAAGGGACTGAACGACTTGAAGCTCGTGGCAGATCAGGTGGACAAGGCGAGAAGTCGGCTCGAAGTCCCCGCCTGTCCGCCGCGGGGCCCAATAATTTGTAGTCCTTGAGTAGCGGGAGCCAATCGCAAGCTCAAACGACAGCGAGCAAAACTGCGTGACAGTCAGAGTCGCACTGGTCAGTCTCGCGACGCTCGCCGCGGCGTGTACGGGGCCGGCCACTTGCTCGCCATCAGGGCTCAAGCCATCGAGATATGCCGCTGCCCGCAGGGTCCCCTCGGCCCATCCTCAGTCGCCGGCCCGTTTTCCGGCCTCACAGAGCGTCATCGCCGCCGCTGACTATCTCGCCGGGCGGGCCGGTGTGAAGGCCTTTGCGGTCATTGACAACAAGCGCAAGCTCGCGGGTGTCGCGGTGCATATGCGCTTCCACTCGGCGAGCGTGGTGAAGTCGATGCTGCTCGTCGCCTACCTTCAAACGCTTGCCCACGAACACCGCCAGCTCGACCACCTCTCGACCGGGCTGCTGTATCCCATGATCCACTCCTCCGATAACGAAGCCGCCTCAGCCGTGTTCGCGATCGTCGGCGAGAGCGGTCTGGCCCGTGTGGCTCGTGAGGCGCACATGACCGACTACGAGTCGGGCGAGGGCGTGTGGGGCTTCACCGAGATATCGGCTGCCGACATGGCGCGCTTCTTCCTGATCCAGGACCCGCTGATTCCGCACCAGTTTGAAGGCTACGCTCGTTGGCTGCTTTCCAACATCGAACCGAGCGAGAGCTGGGGCATCCCCGCTGTCGTACGGGGTGGGCGGCTCAGGTTTCAGGTGTTCTTCAAGGGCGGGTGGCTGCCGGAAATCGAAGGCCTCGTCAACCAGGTCGCGCGCCTTGAGAGATCCCACGAGACGTTCGCAATGGCCGTGCTCACCAAGGACGATCCCTCAATGGACTATGGGGAGGACACGATCGAAGGGGTCACTGCCCGCTTGCTGGGAGAGGGCAGCGAGAGTCCTGACACTGACTAGCTGGTTGCCGGGTGATACCTCGTGAGCGCGCTTGCACCGGTGAGCTTCCGACCCGCCCACTACGCTTAAACCATGGACCCAGAGCCCGAGCAGCGCGTCGCGGTCATCGATCTCGGGTCCAACTCGTTTCGGATGGTCGTGTTCGCCCCCGCGGACGGCTCGTGGAAGCGAGCTGATGAGCTCTCCTCGGCGGTCCGGATCGGCGAGGGCATGGCCAGCACCGGGAGACTGAGCGAGGCAGCGATGATGCGGGCGCTGGAAACGCTCGAGGCATTCACGGCGCTGTGCGAGCGGCAAGGACTGGATGAGCGCTCGGTAGACGCCGTCGCGACGAGCGCCATCCGTGAGGCCGAGAACGGGGGGGAGTTCTTGGAGCGGGTGCGTTTGCACACCGGCCTGGACCCACGTGTGCTCAGTCGCGAGCAGGAGGCCCGCTACGGGTATCTGGCGGCGGTCAACTCGACCACGCTCACCGATGGGTGCGTGCTGGATCTCGGGGGTGGCTCGCTGCAGCTCGTGCGCGTCGCGGGACGTCTTGCGCGGGAGTCAGGCTCCTGGCGTTTGGGAGCGGTACGCATGACAGAGCGCTTCCTCTCCGATCCGGGTCCCGCCAAGCGCAACCAGCTCAAAGCACTCCAGGCACATGTGGCACGCAAGCTCGAGCGCGCCCCGTGGCTCCAGGCCACCGGTCCGCACCTGGTTGGACTCGGCGGTACGGTGCGCAATCTCGCCGCCGCGGCCGAGCGCGCGGCGGGTCTACCGGCCGAGGAGGTTCAAGGATTCATGCTCGGCAGCGACGCCCTGGAGGATCTGATCGCGCGCCTGGCCGCGCTGCCCGCCGCGGAGCGCAGCCAAGTGCCGGGCATCAAACAGGCGCGCGCCGACATCGTGCTCGCCGGGGCGCTCGTCATCCAGGGCGTAATGCGCGCCGGCGACTTCGATCGACTCGAGGTCACGGGAGCAGGGCTGCGCGAGGGGATCTTCTTCGAACGCCAACTCGTGCGCCGGTATGTGGAACCGGTGCTGGCGTCCTCGGGCGCTCGGGCTGCCTGAGAGCTCCGCCTGTGGCAGAGGCTGCCTGAGAGAGCTCTCCACGTGCGCCCGCGCGGCCTACGAGGACTTGTCAGGAGCCCGGACCGCCTGAGCCCAACGCCGGGCGTGAGAAGTCGACGAGACGGACCTTCGCGACTTTGATGTGCGCCTGCGCTGTGAGCGCGCGCTCGCGTCCGGCGCAATCGAACAGGGCCAGCTCGTAAGTGGACGGGTGAGGGCCGTGCCAAGCCTGATACGGCACCAGTCGGCAAACGTGCAGCACGGCCTTCGTCGCGAGATTGCCTCCGCGCGAGGCGTACGCGCCGCCGAGCACCACGTAGCGCGCTTGGCCCTTAGCGACCAGGTGCGCCAGACCGGGCCCGTCGAGTGCTGGGTCGATGCCGCTGTAGCCGGCGATCGCGCCAGCCGGGGAGCCGAGCAGGATCATCGGCGCAGCGGTGGGCGCGGCGACGGTCAGCACGCTCCAGCGCGTGCCCGGGTGGTGCGTGTCGACGTAGCGAACGAGGTTGCTGTAGATGCGCAGATCGACGGCGTTCAGGCCCACACCGCCCTCGCCGGTGGCTTGGCGGGGCCCCGCCGCCGGGAAGGTGCCCTCCACAGGGGCGAGCCAGGTCGTCTTCGCATAGAGCGCGGGGGCAAGCAGCAGCAGGCCCACGAGCAGGACCATCGCGGGCACGACGAGCCGGCGTACCGCCATCGCCACGACCAGGATCGCCGCGCCCGCGATCAGCACGGGGATGAGCCAGCGCGAATAGTGCTGGTAGTCGAGCACCGCGACCTGAGCCACGACCGTGGCAGCCACCGCACACGCCAGCAGCAGCACGCCCCAGCTGCGCTGCTTGGCCAGGCGTGTGAACGCATAGACGCCGGCTGCGACCATCGCCGCCGCGCCAGGGGCCACGGCAGAGATGTAGTAGGGATGGACGATGCCCCCGGAGAGGCTTAGGATCGCGAGCTCCACGAGCAGCCAGCCGCCGAACACGATCAGCAGCGCGAGACGGGGATCTCGCCGGATGCGCTTGCCGAGCAGCAGCAGCAGCGCAAGCGCGAGCATGCCGACGATCGCAAACGGCAACGTCCAGGAGCCCTGATCGGCCAGGCGCGCTTCGAACAGGCGCAGCGGGCTGCGCTCGCCCCCGAAGGCGATCGCGTCGCGCAGGCGGCCGTTGGGAAGGTAGGTCGATGTGGCCCGCTTGATGTCGAGCGCGTGACGTGCCGCCTCGCGGCGGGCGCTCGCCGCGAGGCGGGCCCGCTGCGCGGGGCTGAGCGGATGGGAGGGAGGGTGGTGATGATGGACCGGAGGGGTGCGAACCAGTCCGCCTTCGGCGACCGGTATGCGCCCCGGCCCGCCGACCTCGCCTTCGACACGCCCCAAGCCGTTGTATTCGAAGGTGAGCCCGAGCTCGGTGTTGTTGGTGGAGCTGCCCACATAGGGTCGCTGTGAGGCCGGGGTGAGTTCGATGACGGCGATCCACGCGAACGATGCGATCCCCATGACGAGTCCCGCCACCGCCAGCATCCCGATCCGTCGATACCACCGTCCCGGGGCACCCACCATGTAGGCGAGCGCGATCCCGGGCACGATCAGATACGCGGCAAGCGTCTTCGTGTTGAACGCGAGCCCAACGAGCAGCGCGCTCGCCAGCAGCCAGCGCCAGCGTCCATCTTCAATCGCGCCCAGCGCCGCTCCGCAGGCGAGGATCATGAGCAGCAGCAACAGTGGATCGACGCCGTTGTCGCGCGAGACCGCCACGAATGAGGGGAACACGGCGAGCGCCAGCGCGCCCGCGAGCCCCGCCAGCGCACCCAGGCGGCGGGCGAGGATGCGGTAGAGGACCGCGACCGCGACCGTCGAGATGATCGCCTCGGGCAGCAGCAGGCTGAGAGGGGAGAAGCCAAACAGGTGGGCGCTCGCGGCCTGTACCCACACCCCCAATGGGGGCTTGTCGATCGTGACGAGCCCCCCGCCGTCGAAGGAGACGAAGAAGAAGTTGTGCCACGACTTCAACATCGAGTGCACGCCCGCCGAGTAGAACGTGTTCGCGTAGCCGTTCTGGGCGAGCCTGTGCGTGTTGAGAATCGTCGACAGCGCAAGGATCCCGGCGAGGGCGACGTATCGGGAGTGAGTGCGCTCCAGCAGCGACCCCAGCGAGCGCCCCTCGGCGTCGGCCGGCACACTCACGAGAGGTACGGACGCCTCGGATGCGTTCAGTGCAGTCGTGCGGTCAGTTGCGCTCATGGTTGTGGCGCCCACTCCCTGTCGGCAATCGGCAGTCGCGCTGGTAGAAGCAAACCGCAAAAGCGTGCTAAGGACACGTTAAGTCGTGCTATGCATGCGAGGAATGGCCTGTTGGCGGCGTAATGCCGGCTCGTGCGGGGAATGGCCCGGTGGCGACGTGATGCCGGCTCGTGCGGGGAATAGCCCGGTGGCGACGTGTTGCCGGCTCGCGGGGAATGGCCCGGTGGCACGCACGCCACCTCGCGCGGGTCGGGCTTCCGTCTTTCGTCAACCTTGGGCATTGGACTCGGACATGTCGAGGCCGAGCGTGATGCGGTGAGCTCAGATGTCCAGTCCGGCGAGTAGGCGCTGGAGATCGGCCTCGTCATTCCACGCGCCGACCGAGGCCCGCAGCAATGGCCGATCGGGAATGTCGCGCAAGACGACACCCAGCTCGGCCAGGTGAGCGCGCTCGGCAAGCGGATCGAGGCTGGAGAAGGAGACCAGCGTGGAGTGCCCGCGGGGCACGACCGCGCGGCCGGCATCCGACAGCATCTCGACAAGCCGTGCGGCGAGCGCGAGCGCCCGCTCGTGCACCGCGGCCCAGCCCGCGCGCTCCAGTGTGTGCACCGCCGCGAGCGCGGTCGCAAGCGCCTCCGCGCTCAGGGAGAAGGCGTCGAAGCGTCGTGCGTCCTCGTGCACCTGTGCGTCGAGGCCCGCACTCGGATCGAGCAGGTTGCCATAGCCCCGGCGGCTTACCTTCAGGCGCTCGAGCAGGGGCGGGGCGACGTAGAGCATCCCGACACCATCGGGGCCGCATAGCCACTTCTGGCCGGCACCGGCGTAGGCGTCGCAGCCGAGCGCGTGCACGTCGCAGGGCACCGCGCCGACGCCCTGAGCGCCGTCGAGCACGACCGGCACCTCCAGTTGCGCGAGCTCCGCGGGCGCGACCCCACCGCTCATCCAGCTCACGTGGGAGCACGCCACCAGTCTCGTGCGCTGCGCAACCGCTTCGGCGAGCTGTGCGAGCGGGACCGCGCGCACGGACACTCCGCGCAGTGCACGCGCGGCACCGAGTGCTCCGAGCAAACCGGGATGCTCTTCCTCGCTTGTGAGGATCTCGTCGCCCGAGCGCAGATCCAGACCGTCGATCACGCTCGCGAGCCCTTCGCTCGTGCACGTCGTGAGCGCCAGCTCGTGCGGCTCGCACGCGAGGGCACGTGCATACGCCTCGCGCAGGCTGTCGGCCAGAGCGTGGTGACGCTCGAAGTGCTCGCCCGCGCGGCCACGGCGCGCCTCACCGAGCAGCTCCTCTGCGCCCGCCTGGGCCGCAGTGGCGGGCAGTGGGCCGTCGGTACCGGCATTCAGGTACGCCACCCGCTCGAGTACCGGGAACTCCTCGCGCAGCGTCTCGATGCCCACGAGCGAGCAGCATAGGGATACGCGCACGGGACGGTCGCCGCGGGCGCGATGGTGCGAGCCTTGCGCTCGATGTGTAAGACCCGGTATCAATTGCACTAGCCGCTGGAGCGCTCAGGGTCTGCCCGTCAGATCCTCACCGTGGAAGCCAGCGACGCTTGGGGGCATGGGCGCCGCTGTGCAAAGAGTCGTTAGAAATGGGGTGCACGATGTCGGATGGGCACGATCAAGCGCCGCTGTGGACGCCAACCACGGAGATGGTGTCGCGAGCGCGGATGACCGATTTCATGGAGTGGGCCGGCGCGCGTCACGGACGGACGTTTGCCGACTATTCCGAGCTATGGCAGTGGTCTGTCAGCGAGGTCGAGGATTTTTGGGCGGACATCTGGGAGTACTGCGGGGTGCGAGCCTCCGTGCCATACGAGCAGGTGCTTACAGATCGGGGATCGGAGGGATCCCCGATCTGTAAGCGCGAGATGCCAGGGGCGAGCTGGTTCGAGGGGGCGCGTCTGAACTACGCGGAGAACATGCTGGCGCGCGAGCGCGACCCCACCAGCACGGCGGTGTTGCACGCGTCGGAGCTACGCCCGCTGGGAGAGCTGAGCTGGGGCGAGCTCGCCGAGCAGGTCGCGGCGCTCGCCGAGGGCCTGCGCTCGCTCGGGGTGGGACGCGGTGATCGCGTCGCCGCCTACATGCCCAACATTCCCGAGACGCTGATCGCGTTCCTGGCGAGCGCGAGCATCGGTGCGATCTGGTCGTGTGCGGCGCCCGAGTTCGGCGCGCGCAGCGTGGTCGATCGCTTCGCCCAGATCGAGCCGAAGGTGCTGTTCGTGGTGGACGGGTACCGCCACGGTGGCAAGGACTTCGACCGCGCCGATGCTTTGCAGACGATCTCAGCCGGTCTGCCGACCCTCGCCAACACGGTCATGCTGCCCTATCTCTCGAGTGTTGCAAGCGCCGCGGGACTGACGGGCGGTCTCAGCTGGGATGAGCTGATCGCTCGTGGAGGAGCGAGCGGCGATGCGGGCGGTGACCGATCGGGGGCGCACGGTCCGGAGGGCCGAGTCGGCCAGCGCTTCGAGCAGGTGCCATTCGACCATCCCCTGTGGGTGCTCTACTCCTCGGGCACCACCGGTCTGCCGAAGGCGATCGTGCACGGCCACGGCGGCATTCTGGTGGAGCAGCTGAAGAAGAGCCTGCTGCACCTCGACCTGCACGAGGGCGACCGCATGTTCTGGTTCACGACGACCGGCTGGATGATGTGGAACTTCCTCGTCGGGTGCCTGTTCAGCGACGCGGCGATCGTGCTGTATGACGGTAGCCCCGGGCACCCCGATCTGGGGGCGCTGTGGGCGCTTGCCGAGCAGACCGGCATCACCTGCATGGGCGTGAGCGCGGGCCTATTGATGAGCTGTGAGAAGGCGGGGGTAGAGCCAGCTCGCGACCACGACCTGAGCGCGCTGCGCAGCATCGGCTCGACCGGTTCGCCGCTTCCGCCCGAGGGCTTTCGTTGGGTGTACGGGCATGTCGGGGAGGACTTGTGGCTGTTCTCGACGAGCGGCGGCACTGACGTGTGCACCGCGTTCGTAGGTGGCTGCCCGCTGCTGCCGGTGTACGAGGGCGAGATCCAGTGCCGCGGGCTCGGATGCGCGGTCGAGTCATGGGACGAGGACGGGAGGTCGCTCACCGACGAGCTCGGCGAGCTTGTTCTCACCGAGCCGCTGCCGTCGATGCCGCTGTTCCTGTGGGGGGACCCCAACGGGGAGCGCTACCGCGATAGCTACTTCGACATGTACCCAGGCACGTGGCGCCACGGCGACTGGATACGCATTACCCCACGCGGCGGCGCTGTCATCTACGGTCGCTCGGACTCCACGATCAACCGTCAGGGCGTGCGCATGGGCACCAGCGAGCTCTACCGCGCGACCGCACAGGTCGAGGAGGTGACCGACGCGCTCGTGGTCGACATCCCCCGCGCGGGAGCCGAGGAGCTGTGGATGATCCTATTCGTGGTGTTGCGCGAGGGGACGCGGCTTGACCCCGAGCTCGAGGTGAGGATCAAGCAGCGCATCCGCGAGGATTGCTCGCCGCGCCATGTCCCTAACCAGATCCTCCAGATCTCGGAGGTGCCGCGGACGCTCTCAGGCAAGGTGCTAGAGGTTCCCGTCAAGCGCATCCTCATGGGGGCGGTGCCTAGTGAGGCGGCGAGCATCGAGTCGCTTGCCAACCCTCATGCGCTGGGCTACTTCGTGGATATGGCGACACGCCTTAGCGCGGAGGGTGAGCACACGGAGGGCGCGGCCTGAGCGGCCCCAGCCCTTCAGAGGGAGCTCGCGCGATAAAGGAGTGTGGGGCGGAGCCGTCGAACAAATGCGCCGATGAGACGACTAGCGACTGCCCCAGAGAAGCCGCCGGTGAGCGGCGTCGGTGAGCACCAGAGCCTCTCGCTCTACATCCAGAGCCGCTTCGAGGAGTGCTCGCGCTCGCAGAAGGATGTGGCGCAGTACATCGTGGACCATCTTGACGAGGCCGCTTTCCAGACCGCGGAGGAGCTGGCGCGTCGCGCGAACACGTCGAGCTCGACCGTGGTGCGCTTCTCCCAAGCACTCGGTTTCGAGGGCTTCCCCGAGCTGCAGGCGGCGGCGCGCGAAGAGTACCGGCGCATTCACGCCCGCCCGCAGTCCACAGGTCCCTCTGAAACTTCCGCTCCGCTGTTCTCACTCGACCAGAACGAGTTCGAGACAGCGCTTGCCGCAGACCACCTGAACGTGGAGGAGACCGCGCGCAAGGTCTCCCGACCGGCCGTGGACGCGCTCACCGAGGCGATCGTGAGCGCCGAGAAGGTGCTCGTCGCGGGCACCGACCAGATGGCCTTCTTCGCCAGCTACCTGCGCCACCTGTTGATGCTGCTCGACCTGCGTGTGGATGTCGTCGCCAGTCCTTCCCAGGAGGCGCTCAGCCGGCTGGGGCGGATTGACTCGACAACACTCGTGATCGGCCTGTCGGCAGGTCGTCCCCATCCATTGGTGGTGCGCGCGATGAAGCTGGCGCGCCACCGCAAGGCGCGTACCGCCGCGATCACCGACGCCACGCTCTCCGAGGTGGCCAAGCTGGCGCAGATAAAGCTGTACTACTCCTCGAACAGCCCCGCCTACGTGCGCTCGCACACGGCTTTGCTGAGCCTGATCCAGGCGCTCGCGTATGGCGTGTACGCAAAGGACACCGCGCAATACGACGACCGCATCAAGGCTTTCCGCCTGAAGTAGTCGGGCCAGAGCGCATCTCTTCTTTTCCCGTCCCAGTTCTCTCCTTCCCAGTTCAGGAAGACAGGGTCGCATGCGACCCTGTCCCGGACCGTACATGTACGGTCCGGCCGACCGGCACATGTGCCGGTCGGTTTAGAGGCTCGGACAAGTACATGTACGAGCCAGCCGGCTTGCGTATGCGCGGTCGGTGTATGCGCTAGAGACAAGTACATGTACGGGCTCGCCCTGCGCCGGCTTACGAGGCTGAGACACGGCATGTACGGCGAGACCAGCCGATATGCGCCGCCCCGGATAAGATCATGAACATGCGCGACGAGGCGACATTCACAGTCAAGAGCGGCCTGGCCGAGATGCTCAAGGGCGGGGTGATCATGGACGTGGTCACGCCCGACCAGGCCAAGGTAGCCGAGGACGCGGGCGCCGCCGCAGTCATGGCCTTGGAGCGCGTGCCCGCCGACATCCGCCGCGATGGGGGAGTGGCGCGGATGTCCGATCCGGAGATGATCTCCGGGATTCAGGAGGCCGTGAGCATCCCGGTGATGGCCAAGGCGCGCATCGGCCATTTCGTGGAGGCGCAGGTCTTGGAGGCATTGGAGGTGGACTACATCGATGAGTCTGAGGTGTTGACGCCCGCGGACGAGCGCAACCACATCGACAAGTGGGCCTTCAAGGTGCCGTTCGTGTGCGGTGCCACCAACCTCGGCGAGGCCCTGCGCCGCATCGGCGAGGGCGCCGCGATGATCCGCTCCAAGGGCGAGGCCGGCACCGGCGACGTGGTCGAGGCGGTGCGCCACATGCGTGGCATCACGGGGGAGATTCGTCGTTTGGGAGTGCTCCAAGAGGCAGAGCTTGCCACCGCCGCCAAGGAGCACGCGGCGCCGCTCGACCTGGTGCGCGAGGTCGCCCAGGCAGGCCGCCTGCCCGTGGTGCTGTTCTGCGCCGGCGGCATCGCCACTCCCGCCGATGCGGCGCTGATGATGGCGCTCGGAGCCGAAGGCGTGTTCGTGGGCTCTGGAATCTTCAAGTCTGACGATCCGCCTGCGCGGGCGCGGGCGATTGTCGAGGCCACAACCCACTGGCAGGACCCCGAGCGCATCGCCGCCGCCTCACGCGGGCTCGGTCCGGCGATGGTGAGCCTTGAGAGCTCCAAGCTCGCCGATGAGCAGTTGCTGTCCCAGCGCGGCTGGTAGGACGGCCGATGACCGGCGCTGAGCGTTGTCCTCGGCCTCGACTTGGCACCACCAAGCCTTCGACCGAAGCCGGGAGGACACTCGCCTTCGGCTCGCATCCCCGTTTCGGCCAGCGTCCTAGCTCAGCTTGGTCCTCGACCGTCCTACCCACCCTCCCCTAACCGCACGTGGCAGTTGTCGCACCGACGATCGGCGTGCTTGCGCTGCAGGGGGACTTCCAGGCGCATGGGCGTGTCTTGCAACGCCTCGGCGCCACGGTGCGCGAGGTGCGTGCGCCGCATGACCTCGACGGCTTGGACGGCCTCGTGATCCCAGGCGGCGAGTCCACGACGATGACCCTTGGCGTGGAGCGGGAGGGGCTTGCTGAGCCGCTCCGGGAGCTCGCGGCGCGCGGTGGGGTGGGGGGGATTCCCATTCTCGGCTCGTGCGCCGGGCTGATCATGCTCGACCGCGACCATCTCGGGATCGTGGACATGCTTGCCGAGCGCAACGCCTTCGGCCGTCAGCTGCGCAGCTTCGAGACAGAGGTGACAGTGAAGGGCATCGAGGGAGGGCCGCTCCGTGGCGTGTTCATCCGCGCCCCGTGGATCGCCGAGCACGGTCCAGGCGTCGAAATCCTGGCGGAGGTGGACGGCCATCCGGTCGCCGCTCGCCAGGGCCGCGTGACGGCCGTTGCCTTTCACACCGAGCTAGGGCGCGACGATCGCCTTCACCGGCTCCTCCTCTCGGATGTCGCGGCGAGCAACGGCGGCGGCGGGAGAGCGGGTGGATCGGCCTCTGACACAGGTTGAAGGATGAGCGGCAGCTCTGGCTCCCCGAGCAGGCCGAGCACGCGGTTGAGCGCGTCGTGAATCTCACCGCCCAGTAGGCCCTCGTCGTCGAGGCGCTCAGCTTCGTTCCAATCCCACGAACGCGACACGTGGATGCTCGGGCGCAGGTGCGCAAAGCGCCTCCCGAGCGCGTGCAGGAACGGGTCGAGCCGGGCACGGTCGCGCTCTGAGGCGTACCCACGCTCTAGCAGCCACGGCCACAGGTCGGGGAGGATGTGATTGCGGTGATGGGCGCCCACCCGCTTCCAGTCCTCTCCCTGCCAGCGCCGCGCGTACTCCGCGGGGTCAAGCGTGCACGTGAGGTACACGCGGGTACGTACCGGCGCATTGCGAAAGCCGAGCAGCGGTTGCGGCTTGACCTGCCACGCTCCGGGTCCGTCCTCGCCCAGCAGCTCGCACAAGTCCTCCGCGCGACCCCCCGCGTAGAGCTGCTCGGCCTGCGCCTTCAGCTCCCCCGGCCATATGTGAAGCGTGAGGCGCTCCTCCTCAATATCCAGGGCCGCGCGCTGCAGCGAGAGCACCCCGAGAGCCACGTCCAGGCGCACGTGTACGAGGCCCGCCCGCTCTGGCAGGATTCCGGTGGCTTCGCGCAACAGCGACCGCAGCCGCCACTTGCGCCTGACGGGATCGCTGCCGACGCGGCGCAAGGTCCCGAACGGAAGCAGCTGGCCGAAGTCCTGATGGGCATAGGAGAGCACGTCCTTGACGATCGCCTGCTCCGCCGGTCCAAGCACCCCAAGCTCCACCAGTCGCCACCACGACTCGAGCAGATCGTGCCAGCGCAGCACGCTCGTGCGCCGCTCGGCGAAGCGAGTCCCCCCGAGGTTGAGCTCGGCCACCCGGTGCCCATTGCGCCGTGCCCAACGACGGCACACCTTGCTCTCGAGCACCACCACCAGGTCGGGGTCGAAGCGCAGTACCCCATCGAAGCGCTGATTGTCATCTGTGTCGGTGACCTCCTCGGCCAGCTCGAACGGCTCGGTGTCGGGCGTGAGGAAAACGCTCACCAGCCGTCCCCGCTCCACCTCGCCGGTCGCCAAGTTTTCCTCGGAGGGGTCGACGATGTTGGTGGCCTGCATATCCACGATGCAGTCGGGCAGCTGGCTTTGCGATGGCTCGCCGATCGCGTGCAGCAACGTCTCCCGAGCGAGCGGCACGAGCCGCAGCACGATCATCGCGGCGCGCGTGAGCTGGTCCTCGTGACCGCGCGAGAGCTCGCGATAGGGCTCGAACACGTTCAGGTGTGGATTCGAGGTGGTGCTCTCCATGACCCTCCCTCCTTGCTAGGAGTCATGGAGTTTATTGTACTCTACTGTTTCAAGAGGCTTCGAAGCAGACCACACCGTCGGCTTCGCGCTCCACCACGCGCCCTTCGTCGATCAGCAGATCCACGTGGCCGAGCACCTCCGAGAGCGTGAGGAATGCCTGGGTTACCGCCACGTTGCCCCACATCTCCTGGGCGAGCTCATACGCGTTGCTCGGACGCTTCGCGATCAGCCCGCACAGCTTGTCGGCGCGCCGTTCGTGCATGCGAAAGCGCTCGTCGATCAACACGCGATGATCTTCCACCGGCTCGCCGTGGCCAGGGAATACGATGCTCAAATTCATCTCGCGCGTCAGCCGCAGCGAGTCCATATAGGTCATCAGCGCACGCGGGCGCTCCTCAGCGTCGCCATCCAAAGGCCTGGATATGAGCGGGTTGGATGAGATGCGCTTGATCAGGTGGTCCCCGCCGAACAGCTCGCCGGAGGCTTCGTCGAAGAAGACGGTGTCCGAGGGGGAGTGGCCGGGGCGACGCAGCACGCGCCAGCTGCGTGTGGCGAACTCGAGCAGCGCACCCTCGGCGAGCGGGCGCGTCACCTGCGCGGCCGCTCCCCACGCCCGAAAGCTCGCCGACACCGCACGAAGTGCGTGCACGACGTCCTGAGGTATGCCATTGCGCAGCATGATCGCCGCCGAGAATCTGTCGTTCTCCTCCATCTCGCGCTTGTAGTCGGCAAGCCACGGCGCGAGCCGGTCAAGCGCGCACACCTCAGCCTCGGAGCGCTTGGCAAGAATATCCACGAGACCAATGTGGTCGATGTGCTGGTGGGTCACCACGATCCGTTGCAGGTCCTCGACGCGGTGTCCATGCGTGTCCAGCGCAGCTTCCAGCGCCGTGAGCGAGGTGGCGGAGTTGGGCCCGGCGTCCACCAGCGTGAGCGGCTCGTCCTCGACGAGATAGCAGTTGACGCGCCCTACCGCAAAGGGTGTGGGTATGGCGAGGCAGTGGACACCGCCCGTAGCGGCCTGCGCGAGCGTTTCCTCAGCGTTCACGACCCTGTCGGCGCTCACGACCCTGTCGGCGCTCACGACCCGGTTGGGCCGCGCGACCCGGTCGGCGCAGCCGAGCGAATCAGCTCGAGCACCTCGTCGCGAGCGCCCTCCATGTGCTCGTGCGAGCGCAACGACTCCAGGCACAGCCGCAGCAGCGGCTCCGTATTGGACGGACGCACGTTGAAGTGCCAGTCCTCGTAGTCGATCGACACCCCGTCAAGCCAGCTTTGCTTGGCGTCGGAGTATCGCTCTGAGATCTCCTTCATCTTGACCTCTTGGTCTGAGACTTCGCTGTTGATCTCACCGGAGATGAAGTAGCGCTCGCGATATGGCTTCAGTAGGTCCGAGAGGCGCTTGCCCTGCAGCGACAGCTGCTCGAGGATCAGCAGTGCCGGGATCGTGCCCGAGTCGGCGCAGTAGAAGTCGCGGAAGTAGTAGTGGCCCGAGACCTCGCCGCCGAACAACGAGCCCTCCTCACGCATGCGGGTCTTGAAGAAGGCGTGCCCCACACGGTTTATGTGCGGGGTGCCGCCCGCGCGCTTGACCGTGTCGGGCACCGCCCAACTGGCCCGCACGTCGTACAGGATCGCGGCGGGATGGGTGGGATCCGGGCTCTTGCGCAGCAACGACTCGGCCAGCAGAGCGGTGAGGAAGTCGCCGTCGACGAACTCGCCCGTGTCATCGATGAAGAAGCACCGGTCCGCGTCTCCGTCCCACGCGATTCCGAGGTCGGCTCCCGTCTCGCGCACCTTCTCGATGACGAACTTGCGATTCTCGGGCAGCAACGGGTTTGGCTCGTGGTCAGGGAAGCTCCCGTCCGGGGTCCAATAGGTCTCGATCAAGTCGAGGCCCAGCCGCTGGAGCAGCGGACCCACCATCGGGCCGGCCATGCCGTTGCCGCCGTCCACAACCACCTTCAAAGGCTTGACGGCATCCGGGTCGATCATCGCGAGCGCGGTGGCTTGGAATTCCTCATAGACGTCTACTTCTTGAAGGGTGCCAAGCCGGGGAGCGCTCCCCGCGTCGCTTCCCTTCGGAGCGTCGAGGCCCGCCTCGATCTCGCGGCGGATGTCCTGGATACCCGCGTCGCCTGAGAGCGCAATCGCACCTTCGCGCACGAGCTTGGCGCCCGTATAGGCCTTGGGGTTGTGCGAAGCGGTGCACATCAGGCCGCCGTCCAGTTCGCGCGAGCCCACGAGGAAGTAGAGCATCTCGGTGCCGACCTGACCTGCGTCGAGCACATCCGCTCCCTCCATCAGAAGCCCCTCGCGATAGCGCGCGGCGAGCTCGGGGGCGGTGAGTCGCATGTCGCGACCGAGGCCGACCTTCAACTCGTCTGTGGGCTTGCCCGACAGTTTCGCCAGCACGCGCGCGAAGCCGCGTCCGATTGCTAGGGCCGTGTGGCCGTCGATCTGCTCGCCATAAAGGCCGCGAATGTCATACGCCTTGAAGATGGCGGGGTCGATTGCCATTGCGCGCTCATCCTAGAGGCGTGGCTCTCTGAAGGGGTACCCCGGCGCGCCTCGCGCTCTGGGCCGGCTCACCTTGGACCCTCCGCGGCGTCCGCCCTCGCCTGCCCGTGGCCCCCGCCTAAGTATCCTTTCCGGCTATGTCAGGACACTCCAAGTGGGCGAGCATCAAGCACAAGAAGGCGATCGTGGACTCCCGCCGCGGCCAGCACTTCACCAAGCTCGCGCGCGCCGTCACCGTCGCCGCGCGCGATGGCGGGGGCGACCCGATCGGCAACGCGCCGCTCGCGCTCGCGATCGCCAAGGCCAAGGCGGCGTCGATGCCCAAGGACAACATCGAGCGGGCGATCGCCAAAGGCACCGGAGAGGGGGGCGAGGCCGACGCGATCGAGACCGTCCTCTACGAGGGCTACGGACCGGGCGGGGTGGCTGTGCTCGTGGAGGCGCTCACAGACAATCGCAACCGCACCGGCGCGGATGTGCGCCATGCGTTCTCCAAGCAGGGCGGCAGCCTCGGCGAGCCCGGCTCGGTCGCATACCTGTTTGAGAAGCAGGGCACGATCGCGATCGATGCGGGCGCCTATTCCGAGGACGATCTGATGGTGGCGGTGGAGGCCGGCGCGCAGGACATCTTGACCGACGAGGACATCTTCGAGGTGGTCACCCCGCTCGTGGACTTCGCCGTCGTGCGTGGGGCGCTGCAGGAGGCGGGCATCGAGATCCAGAGCGCCGAGCTCGCCTACCGGCCGAAGAGCCTCGTGTCGATCGACGAATCTCAGACGGTGCGTTTGATGAAGTTGATCGAAGCGCTCGACGAACTCGACGACGTGGACGAGGTGTACGCCAACTTCGACGCACCGGCCGACGTGCTGGAGCGTGTCGCGGGATGACCCGCCGGCCCCGCCGGCGACTCCTGTTTGAGAGGACGCGCCCGCCTTGGTTTGAGAGGGCGCGCCCGCCTTGGGCACAGGCCTCGCGGCGTCGCCAGCGCCTGTTCGCGTGAGTGCGACGGGTGACACCCGTCCGGCGGTGGTGATCCTCTGCGGTGGCCGAGGCACACGCTTGCGCGAGCACACCCAGGAGATCCCCAAGCCACTCGTGGAGATAGGCGGTCTGCCGATCGTGTGGCACGTGGTCCAGCTCTACGCGGTACAGGGCTTTGAGCGCTTTCTGCTCGCCACGGGCTACAAGGGCGAGCTGATCGAGCGGTTCACTGGAGACACGTCATGGCCAGAGCACGTGAGGGTGGAGTGCGTGGACACGGGCCTCGATACGCCAACGGGCGGGCGCATAAAGCTGCTCGAGGAACGCCTGGCGGGAGAGCGTTTCTGCGCCACCTACGCGGACGGAGTGGCGCGTGTGGATCTCTCAGAGCTGCTCGCCTTCCACGATCGCCACGGGCACCTGGCGACGATGACGGTCGTGCGACCACGGTTGCAATTCGGCGTCACCGAGCTCGACGGGAGCGATGGGCGGGTACTTGGCTTTCACGAGAAGCCACGTTCCGAGCACTGGATCAACGGCGGCTTCTTCTGCTTTGAGTCGGGCGTGCTCGACTACATTCAGCGCGATAGCGTGCTCGAGCGCGACCCACTCGAGCGCCTGGCGGCCGACGGCGAGCTGCGGGCTCACCGCCACGAGGACTTCTGGGAGTGCATGGATACCTACAAGGATGCGGTGGCCCTCAACGATCTGTGGGAGTCAGGCCAAGCGCCCTGGCGCATGTGGTAGCAACACCTCGTGGCGCGCCTTGAAATTCCTCCCGAACATGGGTTCCCCCGGCAGGCGTCCGGAGCTCCGCGCAGAATCCTTCAACCATGATCGTGCTCGGAATAGACCCAGGTCTCGCCAATACTGGCTACGGCGTCGTAGAACGCGAGGGGACGCGCCTCAGCGCGCTCGCTGGCGGGGTAATCGAGACAGCCCCGGGACTGGCGATCGAGCGACGGCTCGCGAAGATCGCGATCGGCGTGCGCGAGCTGCTGAGCAAATACGAGTGCGATGCGATGGCGCTGGAGCAGTTGTACTTCGGCCAGAACGTTCACAGCGCCTTCGCGGTCGGCCAGGCGCGGGGTGTGACGATGCTGGCGGCTGGCGAACGCGGGATCCCGTGCTTCTCCTACACCCCCCAGCAGGTCAAGTCAGCGGTGTGCGGCCATGGACGCGCCGCGAAGGACCAGGTGGCACGCATGGTGCAGGCGCTGCTCGCGCTCCCTCAGATGCCGACCGACGATCATGCCTCAGATGCGCTGGCGGTGGCAGTGTGCCATCTCAACGGCACCCCGCTCGCCGACGCGGTCGCTAAGGCGATCCAGGTCGCGGGAGCACGTGCATGATCGCTCTGGTGCGCGGCGAGGTGGCGATCCGCCGCTCAGACCACGTCGTGTTGCTGTGCAGCGGCGTGGGCTATCGCATGGCCGTATCCAGCGAAACCCTGCGCCACGTGCCGGCGATCGGCGGGGAGAGCACCCTGCACACGCACTTGGTGGTGCGCGACGACGCGCTGCTGTTGCACGGCTTTTACTCAGAACAGGAGCGCGACCTGTTCCTGATGCTGATCTCCGTCCAGGCGGTCGGCCCGAAGGTGGCGGTAGCCGTGCTCTCCAGCGGCTCGCCGCGCGAGCTCCTGGCCGCGATCGCGGGTGCTGACGCCGCCCGCTTCCAGGCCGTCCCTGGAATAGGGAAGCGCACGGCCGAGCGCATCATCGTCGAGTTGCGCGAGAAGGTCGGAGTGGAGAGCAAACTTGAGAGTGTGGGCATTGGGACACGTTCAGATGACGGTCCTCGCGCACTCGCGCACGAGGGTCTCCTGGCGCTCGGATACAACGCGCTTGAGGCCGACGAACTGCTGCGGAACCTCGACGGGGATACCCCCGAGGAGCTGATCGCCGGAGCGCTGCGCACCGCGCGTGCGGCGTGAGGGCCCCGGACACATACTCCAAATGACCCAGGCCGAGCGCATTCAAACTCCATACCTGACCCCCGAGGACGAGATCGACCGCTCGTTGCGCCCCCGAGCGCTCGACGAGTTCATCGGACAGGCAACTCTGCGCGAGCAGCTGTCGGTGGCGATCGAGGCGGCAAGCGCGCGGGGTGAGGCGCTCGACCACCTTTTGCTCGCAGGACCGCCCGGTCTTGGCAAGACCTCGCTCGCGCAAATCGTCGCCGCCGAGCTCGACGTGCCGTTCATACAGACCGCCGGACCGGCACTGGAGCGCAAGGGTGACATCGCCGCGTTTCTGACTGCGCTGGAGCCACGCAGCGTGTTCTTCGTCGATGAGATCCACCGCTTGCCGCGAACGCTCGAGGAGACCTTCTACCCAGCGATGGAGGACCGGCGCCTGCCGATCACCGTCGGCCAGGGAGCGGGAGCGCGCGTGGTGACGCTTGAGCTTCCCCAGTTCACGCTCATCGGAGCCACTACTCGGGCGGGTCTGCTGACCACGCCGTTGCGCGACCGCTTCGGTATCCAGGCACGCTTGGAGCACTACGCCACGGACGAGCTTGCGCGGATCGTCAGACGCTCAGCCGAGATCCTGCAGATAGACATCGACGAGCACGGAGCTATAGCGATCGCCGCCCGCAGTCGCGGGACTCCCCGCGTGGCCAATCGCTTGCTCAAGCGCGTGCGCGACTACGCCGAGGTGCGCCTCGACGGAATCGTGGGCGCCGATGCCGCGCAGGGAGCTCTTGAGCTGCTGGAGGTGGACGAGCAGGGCCTCGACCGACTCGACAGGGAGATACTCAGAGCCATCTGCCTCAAGTTTGACGGGGGGCCTGTCGGGCTCTCGACCCTTGCCGTAGCGGTCGGAGAGGAGCAGGACACGATCGAGGACGTGTACGAGCCCTATCTGCTCCAACAGGGACTCATCAAGCGCACGACACGTGGCAGGACCGCCACGGCGGCCGCGTTCGCACACCTTGGCATCGACCCGCCGAGCGCACCCACGAGCACGAGCGCTCTGTTCTGAGGAGCCCGCAGGCGGGGCGCCCACCGGTCCGGCGAGCCACATCGTCGCCGGGAGCGCCACCCCGAGGCATGGCGGTCGCACGCCGAGCAGCCGGCTCCCCTACTCTGTGAAGTCCGATGGCTCATCCGTTCATCTGTCCCAACTGCGGGCACCGCACGAGCGAGGTCGACCGCAATATCGGCTTCACGCGCCAGCGCAAGGGCTGCGCCAAGTGCGGCTTCGCCTTCCTGTTCGAGTTGCTCGACGACTACTACCCCGCACCCGACGCCGCGTTCTTCGTATGCGACGGCGAGGGTCGCGTGATCGGGTGCGGCAAGAACTCATTCGCCTTCACCGGTCTCGAGGAGGAAGGCGTGATCGGCCAGCGCGTCGAGCAGGTTCTCGGCCTGACATTCGCGAGCGGCGACGACCCAGTTGAAACAGTGCTGGAGTGGGGAGTACGCGCACTCGACGTGCCCGTGCGCGTCAGCGGCGAGCGCGACGTCGAAGCCAGCGCAAAGGCGGACATGTTCCCGGCATACGACGACGAGGGTGGGCTGCTGCTCGTGCTCACCCCCGACAAGTAGGCTCTAAAGCTATGGCCAACCGTCGTCGAAACGCCCTCGTCCTGCTGATAGTGGCGGGCCTTGTGATCGCGTCGCTCGCTGTGATCGTGAGCAAGCCCACGCGCCTGGGCCTCGACCTGAAAGGCGGGGTGCAGCTGATCTACCAGGGGCGCGCGACCGCACAGGCGAAGGTCACGCCCGAATCGCTGAACCGCGCGATCGACATCATGCGCAAGCGCGTCGATCAGCTCGGCGTTGCTCAACCCGAAATCCAGCGCACCGGGGGGAGCGAAGTCGACGTAGCGCTGCCCGATGTCACCAACGAGCAGCGCGCGCAGGAGCAGGTCGGCGAGACCGCCCAGCTGTTCTTCTACGACTGGGAGCCCAACGTGATCGGGCCGGACGGTCAGCCTGCGCCCACCGAACCGAGGGTCACGGGAGGCGCGCAACCCGCGTCGGCTGAAGTGGGGATTCCCGAGTACGAAGCGGTGCAGCGTGCGCTCAAGCGGCCCGCCATCATCCGCAAGAACAACACCACCTACGAAAAGGGATGCACGCCCGAGCAGGTGGGCGGGTGCATTTACGGCGAGTGGTTCCTGCTCGACACTAAGCACAAAAAGGTGCTGCGTGGCTTCCAGGACACCGAGGCGGACCTAACCTCCGATTACAAAATACCGCCCGGCGCCAAGACCAAGGCGGTACGCGTCAATCCCGGCACGGTGCTCGCCCAGGCGCAGCCGATCACTGGCAAGGAAGGCCAGGTTACGCAGCCTTCTCCCGAAAGCTGGTTCGTGCTCAACGACAATCCTGTGCTTACCGGCCAGGAAATCAAGAACCCCACACAGAGCACCAACAGCAGCGGCGGCGGGCCGAATGTCACGTTTGAATTCGACTCGAAAGGGATCGCCACCTTCAAGCGTGTGACGCGCGAAATCGCCGAACGCGGCCAACAGGCACAGCTGCCCGGCGTAACCAAGGCCAACGCCGAGCAGCACTTCGCGGTCGTGCTCGATAACCAGATCATCACGGCGCCCTTCATCGACTACACGGCCAACCCGGAAGGGATCGACCCGACCACCGGGTCGGAGATCTCGGGCGGCTTCACACTCACCTCGGCCCAGAACCTCGCCGACGAGCTCCAGTCGGGCGCACTGCCGATCAAGCTGGAATTGATCTCCGAGTCCCAGGTCTCAGCCACGCTTGGCAAGACCGCGCTCAATCAGGGCCTGATCGCGATGCTGGTCGGCTTCCTCGTCGTGTGCCTGTTCCTGCTCACCTTCTACCGCGTGCTCGGCGCGATCGCCGTTGCTGGGCTGGTCGTCTACAGCATCTACTTCTTCGCGTTGATCAAGCTCATCCCGATCACGCTCACGCTGCCCGGGATCGCTGGCTTGATCCTGACGATCGGCATCGCCGCGGACGCGAACATCGTGATCTTCGAGCGCGTCAAGGAGGAGATCCGCGGCGGGCGCTCGATCGCGGCGGGCATCGCGACCGGCTACAAGCGCGGCTTCGCGGCGATCGTCGACGCCAACGTCGTCACGTTCATGACCGCCTTCATCCTGTTCGCGCTCGCCACCGCTGAAGTGCAGGGTTTCGCCTTCACGCTGGGGATCGGCACGCTGCTGACGCTGTTCACGGCCGTGCTCGCCACGCAGGCGGCGCTCGGCGCGATGGGTCGTTCGCGCGCGGTCTCCCATCCAGCGCTCTTGGGGGCAAGCAAGAGAACGCGCAAATGGACATTCGACTTCATGGGCGCCTCGCGCTGGTTCTTCTCGCTGTCGGGCTGCATCCTGATGATCGGAGCGCTCGCGATCGGGGGCAAGGGCCTGAACTTCGGCATCGACTTCAAATCCGGCACACGCGTCCAGACGGCATTCGTCAAGTCGGTCAGCGAGAGTCGGCTGCAATCGGAGATGACCGCTATCGGATATCCGACCGCCGAGGTACAGAAATTCTCCAACAAGAGCATCGGCGGCAACGGGTATCAGATATCGCTGAAGAAGCTGCGTCCCCTGGAAGTGGCGAAAGTCAAGGAAGCACTCGACGCGAAGTTCGGATCGGGGCCCAATTCACCCGGCACCAAGGACTGGACGAGCACCTCGATCGGGCCCACGTTCGGCCAAACGGTGGCCAAAAGCGCGATCATCGCGATCATCGCCTCGCTGCTGGTGATCTCGATCTACATCGCGCTTCGGTTCGAGTGGAAGTACGCGATCCCCGTGCTGATCGCACTGATGCACGACCTGCTGATCACGGCCGGGGTGTATGCGCTCACCGGCCGCGAAGTGACGACTGCGACGGTGGCCGCGCTGCTGACCATCTTGGGCTATTCGCTGTATGACACGATCATCGTGTTCGACCGTGTGCGCGAGAACGTGCCGCGCATGCCGCGCGCCGCTTTCTCCCAGATTGTCAACCGCTCGATGTCGGAGGTGCTGACCCGTTCGCTGGCCACGAGCTTCTGCACCCTGCTGCCCGTGCTTGCGCTACTGCTGTTCGGCGGGTCCACACTGAAGGACTTCGCTTTCGCGCTGCTAATCGGCATCGCCTCGGGGGCATACTCGTCGATCTTCATCGCCTCGCCTGTGCTGACGCACTGGAAGGAGCGCGAGGGCATCTACCGCAACCGTCGCGCGCGGATCGCGCGCGACCTTGGTTATGTGCCGGCCTACGCGACCGCGATCGGGCAGGCCCCGATCGATGTGGAGCCGGCCGGGAAGACCAGGCGTGGCCGCCGCGCCGTAGCGCCGATCGGAGAGGACGCCGGAGAGCAGCTTTCCAAGGAGGAGTTCGATGATCTCGTGCGCGAGATCGGCCCTGAGCTCGCCGAGCAGCAGTCTGGTCGCGCTCGGACGAGCGTGGGCTCCAAGCGAGGGCGTGGTAGCGCCAGGGCAAAGGCGAAGCCCGACCAGGTGAATGGCAACGTGGTGGAGGAGGCTCCGGTGGAGGATCCCTCAGCGCGCGATCCCACAGCAGACTTGACCCCGGAGGACCTCGTCATGAAGGATCGAGCCCCCCAGGCAAAGCCACGACGCACGCGAAACCGCAGACATGGGAGAAGCCGCTGATGGGAATGCTTGGCTGGGTGATGATGGGACTGTCGATCTGGCATTTCACGATCTTTCTGCCCGACCGCTTCTGGGGTGGGATCGTCGGGGCCTTCATCGGCTCGCTCGTGGGCGCGATTCTCGTGGGCCTCCTGATCTACAGCGTGAAGAGCGGATCGCTTCAAGTGCCGGGCATCAAAGCGACCGACATCGCGATCGTGCTGTATGCGGTTCCAGGCGCGCTGCTCGGGATTGCCGCGGTCTACTTCGAGGGCATCCGCCGCGAGTCGGCGCCGGTCGAAGAGCTACGCGCCTGAGACAATTCCGGCTAGGCCCGCGCCGCTGAAGCAGGCGGGTTTGCCTACAGGGCTCTCCCTCTTCGGGGCGCCCTCTCGGTGGTTCCGTCTAGTGGGAGCCTTAGGGTTGCCGGGCGATGATCCGCTTCGAGATATCCGATTGCAATCCCGAGAGCGTCGCACGGCTGCGTCGAGAGCTGCATGTGAGCGACGCGCTCGCACAGGTGCTGGTACGCCGCGGCTACGGCGACCCTCAGCGCGCGCAAGCGTTTCTCGCGGGCGATGAGCAACACCCGCTCGAGTCCTTCGCGGGCCTGAGCGATGCCGCCGAGCTGATCCTCGCCGCGGTTCTAGCCGGACAGCGGATCACGATTCACGGCGACTATGACGTCGACGGTGTGTGCTCCACGGCCGTGCTCGTGCGCACTCTGCGAAAGCTCGGCGCGGAGGTCGATTGGTACCTACCCGACCGCGTCGGGGATGGCTATGGGCTGAACGCCACCACCGTGCGGCGCTTGGCAGAGCGGGGCACCGGCTTGCTGGTAACCGTCGACTGTGGGATCACCGCTGTCGAGGAGGTAGCGCTCGCTCGCTCCCTGGGGATGGACGTGATCGTCAGCGACCATCATCTGCCGAGAGCCGACGGGGTATTGCCCGCTGCGCCGATCGTGCACCCTGTCCTATGTGGGTACCCCTGCGGCGAGCTGTGCGCGGCCGCCGTTGCCCACAAGCTGGCCCAGGCCACACTTCAGGCCGCCGGGCGTGACCCGCACGAGGCAGACGAGGATCTAGATCTGGTGGCGCTTGCGACGATCGCTGACGTGGTGGCGCTGCTCGGTGAGAACCGCAGCATTGTCCGTCGCGGACTGCGGGCGCTGGCGGGTACGAGCAAGCCCGGACTACGTGCGCTCATGGCAGCCGCGCGCGTGGAGCCCGGCAAGGTCAACGAGCGAGCCGTGGGCTTCGGGCTTGCCCCGCGCATCAACGCCGCCGGGCGTTTGTACCGGGCCGATGCCGCGCTCGAGCTGATCCTCACCGAGGACCCGGTGCGGGGCGCGCAGATCGCACAGGAGCTCGACCGCGCCAACAGCGAGCGCAGGCACGCGGAGCTTGCCATCCGTGTGCAAGCCGAAGCGCAGATCGCCGGGCTCGAGCGCAGCGACGAGCGCTCGGCCTTTGTGCTTGCCGGGGAGGCCTGGCATCGTGGCGTGATTGGAATCGTGGCCTCGCGGCTTGCCGAGCGCCATCGCAGGCCCGTCGTGCTCATATCGCTCGATGGCGAGAGCGCACGCGGTTCGGGCCGCAGCATCGAGGGGTACGATCTGCTCGCAGGCCTCACCTCGTGTGCCGAGCATCTCGTGCGCTATGGCGGCCACAGCGCCGCCGCCGGCGTGGAGCTCGAGCGGGGAGCCGTGGAGGCGTTCGCCGCCGCACTCGACACGCATGCCAAACGGACGCTGCGCCCAGAGGACCTGGTAGAGCGTGAGCGCGTCGACGCGGTCGTGAGCGGCGAGCAGCTCGGCATGGAGCTGGCAGAGGAGCTCGCGAGGTTGGCCCCGTTCGGTAAGGGCAACCCGGTCGTTTCGCTCATGATGAAGGGCGCGTCTCTACGTGACGTGCGGCCGATGGGCGAGGGCAAGCACGCACGCTTCACGATCGAATCCGGTGGCGTGCATGCGCGCGCGGTCGCCTTCGGAAACGACGGCAAGCTCGGTGTGGCCGAAAGCGAGCCGGTGGATGCGACCGTCGTGCTCGAGGTCAACGAATGGAGGGGGGTCAGCGAGCCACGCCTCGTGCTTCGCCACGTTCAGCCCGCCCGCCCGCAACCGCCAGAGGTGGAGCCTGCGGTACAAAGCCTTGCGCCCGCTGTGCAAAGCATCAAGCCGGCGGTCGAGCCCCTACCGCCGGTTGAGTCCCCACCCCCGGCACCGGCACAGCAGGACGTCGGCGAGCTCGTGCTCTTCTGAGCGTCCGCCTTCGCCAATAGTGGCGATTTCGCCCCGTTAGACGTGAACATCGGCGTTGGGGGCTACGCTTTATGAATGTCTGAGGCGACCCACAGCTCGATCGAAGACGCGCCGCGGCCGCCGAGCCAGCCGCGGGGGCGCCGCGCGGAGCTGAGCGAGCTCGAGCGGCGGCTGCTCGACGACCTGTTTGCGATCGTCTCAGAGCATGCCGCGGACGCGGTCGTGGAGATCGACCGCGCGCGCGTCGAAGACGCGTTCGTGTTCGCCTGTGAGCACCACGCGGCGCAGCGACGCAAGTCAGGCGAGGACTTCATCGTGCACCCCGTCGGCGTGGCACGCATCTGTGCCGGTATGCGCCTCGATACAGAGACGCTGTGTGCGGCGCTGTTGCATGACACGGTCGAGGACACCTCTGCTTCGATCGAGGAGGTGAGCGAGCGCTTCGGCGAGGAGATCGCCGGAATCGTGGATGGCGTGACGAAGCTCACCGGCATCACTTTCCAGTCGCGCGACGAGGCGCAGGCGGAGAACTACCGCAAGATGATGGTAGCGATGGCCAGCGACGTGCGGGTCATCCTGATCAAGCTCGCCGATCGGCTGCACAACATGCGCACGATCGACGCGATGCCCAAGCAGAAGCAACTAGAGAAGGCGCGCGAGACGCTTGAGATCTACGCCCCGATAGCTCATCGGCTCGGCATCCACGCGATCAAGTGGGAGCTTGAGGATCTCGCGTTTGCGACGCTTCACCCTCGCAAGTACCGCGAGATCAAGGAGCTGGTCTCCCAGCAGCGCGAGGACCGCGAGCGCTACGTGGCCGAGGCCGGGGATTACCTGGCATCGGAGCTACAGACGCTCGGCATCTCCGCGCAGATCGCGGGCAGAGCCAAGCACTTCTACTCGATCTACTCGAAGATGACCAAGCGGGGCCGCGAGTTCAACGAGATCTATGACCTCACGGCGATGCGCGTGATCGTCCATTCGGTGAAGGACTGCTACGGCGCGGTCGGCGTGATCCACTCGCTGTGGAAGCCGTTGCCCGGCCGCTTCAAGGACTTCATCGCGATGCCAAAGTTCAATATGTACCAGTCGCTGCACACGACCATCATCGGACCCGAGGGACGGCCGCTGGAGATCCAGATCCGCACCCAGGAGATGCACGAAATGGCGGAGTTCGGGGTCGCGGCCCACTGGATGTACAAGGAGCGTCCTCGCGCCAAGGACGGCGGCTCGGGGGCACCTGAGGACGCGAAGATGAAGTGGTTGCGCTCAATGCTCGACTGGCAGCAGGAGATGTCAGACCCGCAGGAGTTCATGGAGAGCCTACGCATCGACCTGTTCGAGGATGAGGTGTACGTGTTCACGCCCAAGGGCGAGGTCAAGTCGCTCGCCGCCGGCGCCACTCCGCTGGACTTCGCCTATGAGGTGCACACCGAGATCGGCCACCGTTGTGTGGGGGCGCGCGTGAACGGCAAGATCGTGCCGCTTCACTATGAGCTGAGCTCAGGCGACATCGTGGAGATCCTGACCGCGAAGCGCGAGCGCGGTCCCTCACGCGACTGGCTGGCAGTCGTCAAGACGACCCGAGCACGCAACAAGATCAAGCAGTGGTTCAAGGCGGAGTCGCGCGAGGGCACCGAGCATACCGGCCGTGAGTTGCTACAGGAACATCTCAAGAAGCAGGGTCTGCCCGCGCAGAAGATCACTGGCTCGGCGCTGCTCGCCGACGTGATCCGCGAGATGGGCTATCGCAAGGCGGACGATTTCTACATTGCCCTCGGCGGCGCGAAGATCTCCCCGAAGGTTGTTGTCAACAAAGTGCTGCAGCGCCTGAAGCAGGGGGAGGCGGCGGATGGCGAGACGACGACGGCGACCGACCTCCTGAAGGTTGGTCGCCCGCGTCAGCGACCGACAAGCTCATCCGGGCAGTACGGAATCAGAGTGGATGGGGTGGAGGACGTGATGCTGCGCCTGGCCAAGTGCTGTCGCCCAGTGCCCGGCGACCCGATCGTGGGCTACATCTCGCTCGGGCGCGGGATCACAATCCACCGCAAGGACTGCCCGAACGCGAAGCTGTTGCAGCGCAATCCAGAACGCTTCACCGACGTTAGTTGGGAGGGTGAGCAAGCGACGTCGTTCGTCGTTGAAATTCACATCGACGCTTGGGATCGTCATCGGCTACTCGAGGATCTATCGCGGGCATTCTCCGAGTCCGGCGCGAACATCCTCGAAGCACGTTGCCTGTCGAGCCCCCCGATGGTCAAGAACCGCTTCGTGGTGGAGCTCGCGGACACGCAGAGCCTGAAGGGCGCGATCTCGCGCCTGCGTAACACCGACGCGGTGTTTGACGCCTACCGGGTGACCCCGGGCGGAACGGGATAGCTCACGCAGACAGCAAACCCGCCGGGGTCCCACCCAGATGCACCACCGTCAGGAGATGACGCTGAGCGCACGCGGAAGCACGGAGTAGCGCGCCTCCAGCGTCTCACCCAAATAATCTCCATCGACCTGTAGCGGCAGCTGCTGCTCGTCGCTTGAGCGAACGGTCAGCTCTAGCGTCTCGGCCAGCGGGATTACCTGCCGATGGCGAGTCACCCGTGCGCGCCGTGAAAAAGCGCGAAAGGCGATCGAGGGCATGTCGAACGGTCGTGCTCTGCGCAGAACACTTGTCTGCAGCGAGCCCGAGTCGAGCTCCGACGCCTCAGCTATCTCGATCGGCCGATCCTTGAAGTAGGTGAATGGAGAACCGTTCTGCACGATGGCGGTGACCCCTGTGTACTGCTCCCCGTCGAGGTCGACCGTGAGGTGGGGCGGTTTGAGGATGTAGCGGCGCGTGAACGTGCTCACGGCCGCCCACGTGAAGTAGTAAGCGCCGAAGCGCGCCTTCAGGTGCGGATTGGAGTCGACACGCTGGACGACGCTCGCATCCAGACCGAGCCCCGAGGCGAAGGTGAAGCAGCGGCCGTTGACGACACCTAGATCTACCTTGCGGGGGCGCCAATCGTCGGCCATGGCAAGCAGGTGCTCGGTCGCGTCAACGAGCTCGCCGGGAATGCCGAGGATCTTGCCGTACACGTTGGCCGAGCCGCCCGGCAGGCAGGTGAGCGGAGTGGGGGAGCCACACAGGCCGTTGGCGGCTTCGTTGACGGTGCCATCGCCACCGAAGGCGACCACCACGTCATAGCCCTCGTGGGCGGCCTCACGACACAGCTCGATCGCGTGACCGCGCTCCTCGGTGTCAACCGCATCGACCTCGTAACGGCCCTGGAGGGCATAGACGACGAGGTGGCGCAAGCGATCGGAGACCGTCGTGGCGTATGGGTTGACGATGATCAGCATGCGCTTCTTCGTTCCTGGCGTAAGCGGCTCGAAGATGTCGGGCGTCTGGACAGGGGCTCGGTGCTCGGAAGCTGCGCCGGTCTCCTCAGAGCCTGGGTCCGTCCTCTTGGAGCCTGCTGTCTGCTCGGCGTTCATGTCGCTCTACTCACGAGTCTCCTCAGGACTTACGCGGATGCTCACGCAAGCCCGTACACCACGAGCCCACCTGCGTTACCGGCCTGCCCGCGAGAACTCCCTACTCCCTAGTCGAGAGCTAGCTGAGTCCTCGCCGATCGCTCGTGCGCGCGGCAACGACGGGGTCTTGTGTTCCGCCGCCAAGCCTCGTATACTCCCCCCTCGCATAGCTGAACACATCCAGAGGGGTGGAGGGACCTGGCCCAGTGAACCCCCGACAACCACCGTGTAATAGCGGCAGGTGCCAATTCCAGAGAGATGTGTGGCGGGCTTCCAGTCTTTGCCACACGGTTCACCGGCGAAGACGAATTCATGGAAGGAGCCCCCCGTGGCTGTCACACACCTTAGATGCAGAGAGTGCCGTACCGAGTACCCCCTTGAGGCGCTGTACGTATGCGAGCGCTGCTTCGGCCCGCTGGAGGTCGCCTATGACCACAGCCGCCTCGGCGGCGACATCGACGGGCTGCGCCGGCGCATTCAGGCCGGCCCGCAGAACATCTGGCGCTACGCCGACTTCCTGCCAGTGGTGGACGGTCCTCCCGGGCCGTCGGGCCGTCTAGCTTCGCGCACCGGCCTACCGGCCGGGTGCACGCCGCTGATCAAGGCCGACCGCTTGGCCAAGCGGCTTGGGCTGCGCGAGGTGTGGGTCAAGAACGACGCCGCCAACCCCACCCATTCCTTCAAGGATCGTGTCGTGTCGGTCGCGGTGACCCGTGCGCGTGAGCTCGGGTTCAAGACGATCGCGTGCGCCTCCACGGGCAACCTAGCCAACTCTGTCGCAGCCCACGGAGCAGCTTTGGGTCTCGAGTCCTACGTGTTCATCCCCGCGGACCTTGAGGAGCAGAAGATCCTCGCGACAGGCATCTACGGGACGAAACTGGTCGCCGTGAAGGGCAACTACGACGATGTCAACCGGCTCTGCACCGAGCTCTCAGCCGAGCGCGACTGGGCGTTCGTGAACGTCAACCTGCGCCCCTATTACGCCGAGGGATCAAAGACGCTCGCGTATGAGATCGCCGAGCAGCTCGGCTTTGAGCTGCCCGACCGCTGCGTCGTTCCGATCGCCTCGGGATCGCTGTTCACGAAGGTGGCCAAGGGGTTTGCCGAGTGGCGTGAGCTCGGGCTGGTCGACGGAGAGCTACCTAGGATGAACGGCGCACAGGCCGACGGGTGCTCACCGGTGGCCTCAGCGTTCGCGGCCGGTCACGACGTGTGCAAGCCGGTGAAGCCCAACACGATCGCCAAGTCACTCGCGATCGGCAACCCGGCCGATGGGCCGTACGCGATCGAGGAGGCACGTCGCAGCGGCGGGGGCGTGGACTCTGTCTCAGACCAGGAGATCCGCGCGGGCATCGCGCTGTTGGCCCAGACCACCGGCGTCTTCACCGAGACGGCGGGCGGCGTCACGACAGCGGTGCTCGCAAAGCTCGCGGCGCGCGGGGACATCGATCCCGACGAGCGCGTTGTGCTCGTGATCACCGGCGAGGGACTGAAGACGCTCGATGCGGTGCGCGGCACATTCGAGTCGCACGAGATCGACCCGTCGGTCGAGCAGTTCGAGACGCTCGTCGAGAACGCACCGGTCGGTGCGACGGACGCGCCGGTCGCATTCGCGGGCGCGGGGAGCCGATGACGGTGGCGGTCACGGTGAAGATCCCCACCCAGCTGCGCGCCGCTGCCGGCGGCGAGAGCGAAGCGGAGCTCGAAGGCGCGACGGTGCGTGAGGTGCTCGACAGCCTGTATGAGCGCTACGACGGCCTCAGCGAGCGCTTGGCCGACGACAGCGGCTCATTGCGCCGCTTCGTGAACGTGTATCTCAGCGGCGAGGACATTCGTTTTCTCGACGGCCTGGACACCCCGGTTGACGACGGCGCCGAACTGACGATCCTGCCCGCGGTCGCCGGCGGGTAGCGTCACGGGCCTGTTCGGTCCCGAGTCCTTCGGGTGAGACGCGTGAGGTTGACGGCGAAGCTGGGTTGGCGCGGGCTTAGCGAGCCGCGACGTGGGCCGACGGCCAGGCGGGTTAGCGAGCTACGACATGGGTCGCGTGCTGCGTGGGCGTGACGGTATGAGAGCTGGGCGGTGTCGAGCCGCTGACGCCAATGGTGGAGACGAGCCCAGCCGCGCACATAGCGGTGATGGTGATCGCACGCAAGCGCTTCGGGGTCAGCCAGCCGAGGTTGTGAGTCTGCAGCCACGTACGTAGCCCGCTGGCCGCAGAGGCGGCTGCCATGGCACATCCGACACACATGCCGACAGCGTACCGAGCCCTTCGTACTCCGGCGCCGGCAGGCGGGCTCGGCTACGCGAAATGACACTCGCGCTCCAGCTATCTGGCTGACCTCGCCTTCACGGAAGTGACTCAGGAGTCAACGATGGCGTGTTTGGCGGGACCGTTCCTCAAGCTCCGAGGAGGTGTCGGTCACAGGTCACTCCTGTGCGTGTCGGTGGTGGTGGACGGCCCGACTTCGCCCCGGTCGATGGCCTCTGAGAGCCGCTGTCTCGCGGCAAGACTGCCTTCGTCAAGGGCACCAGAGCCAGCCGCGTAGGAGATCGCATCGCCACCTCTGCCACGCAACACGAACGCACACCCAACCGCTATCAGGCTACCCGCCAGTGGCCCCACGACGTACACCCAGTAGCTTGTAAAGTCGCCACTCACAAGGGCCGGCCCGAACGAGCGCGCCGGGTTCATCGAGGTGCCGCTCACGGGCGCCGACCACAGGCCAGCGAGCGCTATGTACCCGCCGACGCCCAGCGCGGCGATCGCACCGACGTTCTGTGCTGCCGAGGCGGTCCCCAAGATGACGCTGACAAGTGTCGCGGTTAGGACTATCTCCATCAGCAGCGCCTGCCAGTTCGCATACCCAGGGCCGGGCACGGTGGCACCGAGGTGCTCGATATTGCCGAACACCGCGTACAGGAACAGGCACGCCAGGGTGGCACCGACCAGCTGGACGATGATGTAGCCGGGAACGCGCTTCCACGGGAAGTCACCACGCAACGCGAACGCGAGCGAGACAGCGGGATTCAGGTGGGCTCCAGAGACCGCGCCCATGAACAGGATGATCCCCATGACCATAAGCCCAGGTGCCACCACAGCAGCAGCCAAGCTGATCTGACCCTCACCATGCAGAATCCCCCCACCCGCGGCGACAAGCACCAACATGAACGTGCCCAGCATCTCGGAAAAAAGCCTGCGCCACTCCAAGCGGTCGTCATCGAACTGAGCCCGCGAACCAAACTCAAGCGCCAGCAAGTGCCGGGTCCTCGGACCGAGAAGCCCAAGATCAGGACCCGCACCGGGGGGAACAACCTCATCAGAAATGACCAGTACCTCCCTCCACATGGACAGACTCGTGAGTCCAAATACCACGAAAATCTAGCGTCAGTGCGTCACGATCGTGAAGTCGAGGCTGTGGGTAGCCGAATGGCCGGCGGAGCTCGTGGCCGTGATCGCGACGGTGTAGCTGCCGGGCCCGAGCTTGTCCGAAGCAGTCACGCGTCCCTGGAATACGAGCTTGTTCTTCCCCGCACGACCGCTGAGCGTGAGGGCGCCCTTGGTGATCGTGCGCGTGCAGATCCTCCCTTGGCGCCCGCGTGGTTCTATGTCGCACATGCCATTGATCTCGCGTCCACGGACATGCTTGGTGAACGCGAGCTTCACGCTCGCTGCCTCGTTGAGTGTGAAGGAGAAGCTGGTGCCCACTGGCGCCAGCGTTTGGTTGCGTGCCAGCTTCGCGAACGCGTTCCCCGCGCGCCAATCGCGATCGGATTGGCTCAAGTCGGTGATGATCGGCGCCGTGACCGTCCCGCCGGCGGGGCCTGTCCCGTCGGCGACGATCGGCGCTATGACCATCCCGCCCGCCATGCCTCCCGCACCGGTAGTCGCGCTCTGCCCGGACGAGACTGTTTCGAGGGGAACGTAGGGTTCCGGATTGGTGAACACCCACGCGGCCCCTAGCTTGACGTCGTCTTCCGGACCGCCGATCAGCGCCGTGGCGCCGCTCGAGGACAGCGCGACGCTGCGGCCGAAGCGGGCGCCGCCCAGCTCGCCTTCGCCCGTGAGCTTCTGCTGCTGCGTCCAGGTCGAGCCCGCGCGCGTGAACACCCAGGCCGCTCCGGTTTCGTCCGCGCCATCGGCTGAGCCGCCGATCAGCGCCGTGTCGCCGTCGGAGTCGAGCGCGACGCTCCAGCCGAACTGGCCATAGCCGCGCCCGATCTCGTCGCTGGGGGTGAGCTTTGCGCCCTGTTGAGTCCACGTTTCACCTGAGCGCGTGAAGACCCAGGCCGCCCCGACACCATCGTTGTCGGTAGACCCGCCGATGAGCGCCGTATTGCCTTCGGAGGACAGTGCGACCCTCGTGCCGAATTCTCCTTGGCCGACCTCGTCGTCCGCGCTGAGCCTCGCGCCTTGCTGGATCCAGCTGGAACCCGAGCGTGTGAACACCCAGGCCGCCCCAGTGGCATCGTGGTCGCGCCACGCGCCGACCAACGCCGTGTCGCCGCTCGAGGACAGCGCGACGCTCCAGCCGAAGCCGGCTTCGGTGGCGGAGCTGCCGGGAGCGCTCAGCTCGCCGCCACCCTTCAGCATCGGTCCCTGCTTGATCCAGCGCGAGCCCGATCGCGCGTATATCCAGGCTGCTCCTTGCTGGGTTTCCGGCTGGTCGCGCGGTCCGCCGATCAGGGCTATGTCGCCGTCTGCCGAGAGCGCGACGCTCGCGCCGAAGCGGCCTCTGCCCTGCTCTTCGTCGCCGATTTCGGTGGCCGTCAGTTCTTCCTGCTCGCTCCAGCTGGTGCCCGAGCGGGTGAAGACCCACGCCGTGCCGTATTCGCCGTTTTGAAAGCCGTCGCCGATGAGCGCGGTGTTGCCATCCGCGGAAAGCGCCACGCTTTCGCCGAAGCCTCCCCCGGCAACCCCCCATGTACCCGGCATTTTGAGCTTGGCCTGCACGGTCCAGCTCGAGCCGGAGAGCGTGAGCACCCAGACCGATCCCCCTTCGTCGCCTTCTTCCTCGGGGGCGCCCACGAGCGCGGTGCTGCCATCGGAGGACAGCGCCACGCTGTTGCTTTCCGCGCCGCCGAACGCGCCACCGTCGCCCTGGATCTTTGCCTGCTGGACGAAGGCCGAGGCGCCGCTGCTCGCCGACGCGCTCACCGCAAGCATCAATACCGTGACCGCGAATGCGATGCTTCCCATGCTGGCACGCCCCCCCATAGCTCCGCAATTCCCATAAAGCAGGGCAATCAAACGTAACATCCGGTCAAGCCGACGGTCCGGTCTGAGCGGGGCAGCGGGCGTTGCGTCAAGGTGCTCGCGTTGCGCACTGGTCTGACATAAGACCCGACTATCAAACGTGTGCCCCTAGGGCAAGGATCGGCACAGTTGAGTGGGATCCAGCAACGCGCCCGGCAAGATTCGAACTTGCGACCTTCCGCTCCGGAGGCGGACGCTCTATCCACTGAGCTACGGGCGCTAGAGACGCCACGGGGGCAGCCTTCGCCAGCAGAGCTTATCGCCGTGTCGAGCGGCGATCGATACCGTTGCGCCCATGGACCTCTCCCTGTTCTTCGCCGGCACAGGTGGCTCTGTGCCGAGTCCGCGACGGGGACTGCCCGCGATCCTCGTGCGCAGGGGAGGAGACCGGCTGTTGTTCGACTGCGGCGAAGGCACGCAACGTCAGCTGACGCGCTCGGTGGGGCTTGCGGATGTGGGGTGCGTGTTCATCACGCATTTCCACGCCGATCACTGGCTCGGGCTGCCCGGGATGCTCAAGTCCTTTGCCCTGCGCGAACGCGACCAGCCGCTGGCTATCTATGGGCCTCGGGGGCTACGCCAGATGATGGACGAGACACACTTCATTTACGGCCGACTCCCGTACGAGCTGCGGGTGGTCGAGCTCGAGCCCGCGGATGACGTGGCGTTTGACGGCTATGTCGTGGCACCCATTCCCGTGAGCCATCGCAGCAACAACGCATACGGGTACGCGATCGTCGAGGACTCCCGCCCGGGTCATCTCGACCCAGAGCTCGCCGCGCGGCTCGGCGTGACGCCAGGTCCCGACTTCGGCAGGCTCACACGCGGAGAGACCGTCGCCGGAGTGAGCCCTGAGCAGGTGATGGGCCCCACGCGCGAGGGTCGCAAGATCGTTCTCTCGGGGGACACATCACCCTGCGAGATGCTCACGGTCGCCGCACACGAAGCGGATCTGCTCGTGCACGAGGCCACCTTCGCCGAGGAGGAGATCGAGCGGGCCCGTCAGACCGGCCACAGCACGGCGCGCCAAGCGGCGCAGGTCGCGCATGACGCGCAGGCGCGACTGCTTGCGCTGACCCATATCTCCACGCGCTATCCGGGTGGCGATCTGCGTGAGGAGGCCCGCGCCGTGTTCGCCGCGACAGAGGCCCCGCGCGACTTCGACACGATCGACATCCCGTTCCCCGAGAAGGGGCCGGCCGAGCTGATCCGCTGGTCGAGCCGGCGCGAGCGGACAGCGGCCGATTCCGCGACCGAGACGACAGAGCCCGTGACGGCGCCCTAGGCATTGGCCTGGCTCAGCGGTGCATACACCCACCGCAAAAGGCTCCGTAGCGCTCCTTGATACAGTCGCCCTGCTCCTTTAACCCGGTCCGGTGAGGCCAGGAAGGAAATCATGCAAGACGGGAAGATCGTCCTCGGAGAGGACGAGGTGGCGCGAGCGCTGGTGCGGATCGCCCACGAGATAGCCGAGCGCAACACAAGCTCCTCAGCGGTAGTTCTCGTCGGCATCCACCGTCGCGGCGCGATCCTCGCTCAGCGCCTCCAGGTGCTGTTGGAAGACCTTCTGCAAACCGACGTGCCACTCGGGGATCTCGACATCGGCTTCTACCGCGACGACGTCGCTTCGCGACCGCAGGCACCGGTGGTGCACGCTTCGCACATCGACTTCGACCTCTCCCAACGGACGATCGTGATCGTCGACGATGTGCTCTACACCGGCCGTACCGTGCGTGCGGCCATCGAGGCCTTGTTTGACTATGGGCGTCCCGAGCGGGTGCAGCTGGCGGTGCTCGCCGATCGCGGCCATCGCGAGCTGCCGATCCGCCCCGATTACGTGGGCAAGAACCTTCCCACCTCCCGCGAGGAGCACGTGAGTGTGCGCGTGAAGGAGCTCGATGGCATCGACGAGGTGGCGATCGGGCGCAGCACGGTGGGGGCGAGCACGTGAACCACCTGCTCTCAATCGAGGATCTGGACCGCGAAGCGATCGAGCGAATCGTCGAGCAGGCAGCGCGCTTTGCCGAGGTGTCCGACCGCGAGATCAAGAAGGTGCCGGCGCTGCGCGGGAGGATGGTCTTGAACCTCTTCTACGAGGCTTCCACCCGCACACGCAGCTCATTTGAGCTCGCCGCCAAGCGCCTGTCGGCGGACGTGGTGAACTTCGTCTCCAGCGGCTCCAGCGTCGAGAAGGGCGAGTCGCTGAAGGACACAGTGCTCACACTCAGCGCGCACAAGCCCGACGCGATCGTGATCCGAACCCCCTGGGCGGGCGCGGCCGAGCTCGTGTCGAGCTGGACGAACGCGGCGATCGTGAACGCGGGCGACGGCAAGCACGAGCACCCAACCCAGGCACTACTCGACGTGTACACGCTGCATCGGCGCCTCGGCTCACTCGATGGCGTCTCGATCTGGATCGTCGGCGATGTCGCCCACTCGCGCGTGGCGCGCTCGAATATCCTCGCCTTCCAGCGAATGGGGGCGAAGGTGACGGTGGCGGGCCCCCCGACGCTGATCCCTCGCGGCATCGAGGCGCTTGGCTGCCAAGTGCGCTACTCGCTCGAGCAGCTGGCTGAGGCGGACGTGGTGTACGCGCTGCGCATGCAGCACGAGCGCATGAACGAGGCGTGGGTGCCCTCGCTGCGCGAGTATGCGGCCTGCTTTCAAGTGAACGCGCGCCGCCTATCCCCACGACAGCTGCTCATGCACCCAGGTCCCGTCAACCGCGGGGTGGAGCTTTCCGGCGAGGTGGTGGACTCGCCGCAGGCCCTCATCACCGCACAGGTGGAGGCAGGCGTCGTGGTACGCATGGCGGTCCTGTACGAGCTGCTGTCGGGCTCACGCGCCTTCCGTCCCCTCCCCGAGCCCCAACTCGCCTGAGTATCTGCGACATGACTCCCTGCACCACGTCCCTCCCCAAGGCCTCCACTCCAGTGAGCTCCGCAATGACTCGCCGCTCCCAACTCACCCGCGCTCGATGACTGTCGCATCGCTCTTGCACCGCGCGCTGCCTGGCGCCGACCTGTTGATCTCCGGCGCGCACGTGCTCGATCCACGCACGGGTCTCGACGCTCCCGCGGATGTGCTGGTGCGCGACGGAATGGTCGCCCAGGTGGCAGCCGCGGGCGAGCTGAGCGCGGACGACGACATGGAGCTGGTGCGGGGCGAAGGTAAGCACCTGCTGCCCGCCTTCGTAGACCCGCACGTGCACCTTCGCAGTCCTGGCCAGGAGCACAAGGAGGATCTGGAAACGGGCACCCGCGCCGCTGCCGTAGGCGGCTTTTGCGCGGTGATCGCGATGCCCAACACAGATCCCGTGATTGACTCGGCGCCGCTTCTGCGCTCGCTACGCGAGGCGGCGGCACGCGAGGCGCGCGTGCCGGTTGGCTTCCTGGCGGCGATCACGCGCGGACTGGACGGCGTCGAGCTGACCGAGATGGCGGAGCTCATGGGGGAGGGGGCGCTCGGCTTCACCGACGATGGACGCCCCGTGGCAAGCGCGGGAATGCTGCGCAAGGCGCTTCAGTACCAGCGCTTGTGCGGCGGTGTGCTCACCCTGCACGAGGAGGATCCTTCGCTCTCGCGCGGCGGCAGCATGCACGAGGGGTCCGTCAGCGCGGCGCTCGGTATCGGTGGCATCCCGAGCGTGAGCGAGTCCACGATGGTCGCCCGTGACGCTGAGCTCGCCGGCTACGAGGACGGGCGCGTTCACTTCCAACACCTCAGCTGCACCGCCTCCGTGCACGCGGTCGCCGCGGCGAAGGAGCGTGGCTTTCGAGTGAGCGCTGAGGTGACACCACACCATCTGTTGCTCTGTGACGAGCATGTGAGGGGTATGGACACGCGCATGAAGATGAACCCGCCACTGGCAAGCGAGGCCGACCGTCTGTCCTTGATCGAGGGACTGCGCTCGGGCACGATCGACTGCATCGCGACCGACCACGCCCCGCATGCCCCGCACGAGAAGGAGGTCCCCTTCGAGCAGGCCCCGATGGGCACCACGGGTCTGGAGACGGCCTTCGCGGCGCTGCACACCGAGCTTGTGCTCCCGGGCACGATCGGGCTCTCGCTGCTCGTTGAGCGAATGACCGTCGGTGCGGAGCTCTTCGGATTGCCAATCCCCCGTATCGCGGTGGACGAGCCCGCGAACCTGACGCTTGTGGACCTCTCAGCTGAGTGGGTCGCCGGCGAGCACGGTTGGGAGAGTCGCTCGGAGAACTGTTGCTTTGCCGGTCGGCGTCTGACCGGGCGCGTCCTGATGACCGTGGCGGCCGGCGCGGTCGCCTACCGCAAGCCCGCATTCTCGGTGGTGCCCGCATGAGCCATGGGCCGATGAGTACCAGAAGGGAAGGACCATGAGCCTGCTCGAACGTGAGAAGACCGTGCTCGTCGTGGTGGACGTGCAGGAGGGCTTTCGCTCATACGCGTCCTTTGAGGCGGTCGCGCAAGCCTGCTCGAAGCTCGTGCGCGCGGGTCGCATCCTCGATGTGCCGCGGATCGTCAGTGAGCAGTATCCAAAGGGTCTCGGCCACACAGCGCCCGAGGTCGCCTTGGAGGACGAGCCACGGATCGAGAAGACCGTGTTTTCGGCCGCGCGTGCGGATGGCTTCGACCTGAGCGGCCGCACGCAGGCGATCGTGTGCGGCATCGAGACGCACGTGTGCGTCTCACAGACTGTCCACGACTTGCTTGACCGGGCGATCGAAGTACACGTGCCCGCCGACGCCGTCGGCTCACGTCATGAGCTCGACTATGAGCGCGGCCTGGAGCGCCTGGAGCGCGCCGGGGCAGTCGTGAGCACCGTCGAGTCCGTGCTATTCGAGCTCCTGGAGCGAGCGGGTACGCCCGAGTTCAAGCAAGTGCAGAGGCTGATCGTCTGATGGCCTCGCGTGCAATGCACATGGTGTCGGAATGGAGCATCTGATGGCCTCGCGCGAGGCATACGTGCTGCTCGAGGACGGCACCCGCTTCGACGGCGAGGCGTGCGCCGCCGATGCGCACGCGGTCGGGGAGGTGGTGTTCACCACCGGCATGTCCGGCTATCAGGAGTCGGTCACCGATCCCTCGTTCGCCGGTCAGCTGATCACATTCACCTACCCCCATATAGGCAACTACGGGGTGAGCGCGCGCGCGATGGAGTCAGAGCGCGTCTGGGCACGTGCCGTGATCATGCGCGAGGCGTGCAACCGCGAGGACGCGCCCGAGGCCGAGCAAGGCTGGCTGGACTGGCTGCGGGACTGCGACGTGCCGGGGATCAGCGGGGTGGACACACGCGCGCTCGTGCGCCACATCCGCGACGCGGGCGCCATGCGGGGGGGCATCTTTCCCGAGCGCATCACCGAGGACGAGGCGCGCACGCTGATCGCCGCGGAGCCGTCGATGCGCGGCCTCGATCTCGCCTCCGTCGTCACTCCTGATCGGATGAGCGTTCACGGCGACCGCGGCGCAAGGACAAACGGAGCGCACCCGACAGACGCCCAGGACGGGCCTTTGATTGCGGTGCTCGACACCGGCATCAAGCTGTCGATCGTGCGCAACCTCGTTGAGCGGGGGGCGCGCGTGGCGCTCTACCCGTGCTCCACCTCGGCCGAGCAGCTGCTCGCGGACGACCCCGACGCCGTGTTCGTCGCCAACGGCCCGGGCGACCCCGCGGCGCTCGACTACGTCGTGAGCACGGTGCGCGAGATCGTCGGTCGCAAGCCCGTGTGGGGCATCTGCCTCGGCCACCAACTGCTCTGCCGTGCGCTTGGCCTTGAGACCTACAAGCTGCCCTTCGGCCACCGCGGCGCCAACCACCCGGTTAAGGACCTGCACACCGGCCAGGTCGAGATCACCTCGCAGAATCATGGCTTCGCGGTGCTTGGGCCGGGCGGCGAGCGCACGCTCGACAGCAACGAGCCCGTGCGCTGGGACACCGACTTTGGTGCTGCTCAGCTAACGCACGTGAACCTGTATGACCGCACCGTCGAGGGCTTCGAGCTGCTGGACGTTCCCGGCGGTGCGGTCCAATACCACCCCGAGGCGGGCCCGGGCCCGCACGACAGCCTGCACCTGTTCGACCGTTTTCTAGAGCGGATCGCGACCGCGTGAGGCCTGTGTGCGAGATTACCCGTTTTTTGAGGGAGGGGACCCCCTCCGGGGGTCCTGGATGGGCGTGCTCGCGGTGTGTCGGGGGCTGGTGAATGCCACGACGCGATGACATCCACACGATCCTGATCCTGGGGTCCGGACCGATCGTGATCGGTCAGGCCGCAGAGTTTGACTACTCAGGCGTACAGGCGTGCAAGGTGCTGCGGGAGGAGGGATACAGGGTCGTGCTGGTCAACTCCAACCCGGCCACGATCATGACCGACCCGGAGTTCGCTGACGCCACCTACGTCGAGCCCCTGTTGCCCGGACCGCTCACGAAGATCATCGAGCGCGAGCGCCCTGACGCGCTGTTGCCGACGCTCGGGGGCCAGACCGCGCTGAACCTCGCCATGGCCCTTCACGACGACGGCACGCTCGAGCGCTATAGCGTCGAGCTGATCGGCGCCAACCACGACGCAATCGCCTGCGCCGAGGACCGCGATCTGTTCGGCGCCGCGATGTCCCGCGCCGGCCTGAAGATGCCTGAAAGCGCGATCGCCACGACACTGGAGGAGGCACGCGCGGCGCTGCCGCGGCTCGGGCTGCCCTGCATCGTACGGCCCGCCTTCACGCTCGGCGGCCGGGGAGGAGGCATCGCGCGCACTCATGAGGAGTTCGAGCTGATTGCCGGGCGGGGCATCGAGGCCTCGCCGATCGGGCAGGTGCTCATCGATCAGTCCGTGATCGGCTGGGGCGAGTTCGAGCTGGAGGTGATGCGCGACAAAGCCGACAACGTCGTGATCGTGTGCTCGATCGAGAACATCGACCCGATGGGCGTCCACACGGGCGATTCGGTAACAGTGGCCCCCCAGCAAACGCTCACCGATTCGCTCTACCAGCAGCTGCGCGACCAGGCGATCACGGTGATTCGCGCCGTGGGTGTGGAGACGGGCGGCTCCAACGTGCAGTTCGCGGTCAATCCCTCAACCGAGGAGATCCTTGTAATCGAGATGAACCCGCGCGTGTCGCGCTCCTCGGCGCTGGCCTCAAAGGCCACCGGCTTTCCGATCGCCAAGATCGCGGCGCGCCTGGCCGTGGGCTACCTGCTGGAGGAGATCACCAACGACATCACCGGCGTCACCCCAGCGAGCTTCGAGCCCACGATCGACTACGTCGTCGTCAAGTGGCCGCGCTTCGCCTTCGAGAAGTTCCCGGGCGCCGTGCCCACGCTCTCCACGCACATGAAGTCGGTGGGGGAGGCAATGGCGATCGGGCGCACCTTCTCCCAGGCTTTTGCCAAGGCATTGCGCTCGCGAGAGCTGGATAAGCCGCCGCGCCTCGGCGCTCTCACCGATCAGGAACTGCTCGACGGCCTGATCACACCGACGGCCGACCGCTACGAGACGATCCTCGAGCTGTTTGCTCGCCACGTCGGCATCCAGCCGATTCACGAGCTGACCTCGATCGACCCGTGGTTCCTGCGCGAGCTGGAGCAGATCGCCCGAGACCCCGAGGCCAGCTTCGCCGGCGAGCGCTCGTTCAAGTCGGTCGACACCTGCGCCGCCGAGTTTCCCGCCCGCACCCCTTATTACTACTCCGGCTGGGAGCGCAAAGCGGCTCACGAGATAACCAGGGGTGAGCGCGCATCGGTCGTGATCCTCGGCGCGGGCCCCAACCGCATCGGCCAGGGCATCGAGTTCGATTACTGCTGCGTGCACGCCGCCATGACCGTACGCGAGTCCGGCCGCGACGCGGTGATCGTCAACTGCAACCCAGAGACCGTCTCCACCGACTACGACACCTCCGACCGCCTCTACTTCGAGCCGCTCACGCTTCAGGACGTGCTCGGCGTGCTCGAGGTCGAGCGGGCGGGTGGGGAGCTTATCGGTGTGATCGTGCAGTTCGGAGGCCAGACGCCGCTGAAGCTGGCCGCGGGTCTGGTCGAGGCGGGTGTGCCCTTGCTCGGCACGAGCGTCGATGCGATCGACCTGGCCGAGGACCGCGGACGCTTCGGCGAGCTGTTGGATCGACTCGGCTACCAAGCGCCGCCGTATGCGACCGCATGCTCGGTCGAAGAAGCACTCGCTAAGGCCGATGAGGTCGGCTTCCCGCTGCTCGTGCGTCCCTCCTACGTACTTGGCGGCCGGGCGATGGAGATCGTCTACTCAAGCGACGGCCTCGCCGACTACCTGCGTAGAGAGACACCCGCGACGGACACTCGACGGGAACGAACTTCAAATCCCCCAGATCAACAGGCGCCCGACACCAGCGGGGCGCCGCCCAGACCCACCATCTTCCTTGACCGTTTCCTTGAGAACGCGGTCGAGGTCGATGTGGACGCACTGTGCGACGGCCACGAGGTATGGATCGGCGGCATCATGCAGCACGTCGAGGAGGCCGGCGTGCACTCGGGCGACTCTGCCTGCGTCTTGCCGCCGCACTCGCTCGGCGAGGAGATGCTCGAGCAGATCAGGGTCGCCACGCGCGACATCGCGCTCGGCGTCGGCGTCGTCGGGCTGATGAACGCGCAGTACGCGATCCACGAGGGTCGGTTGTACGTGATCGAGGCCAACCCGCGCGCATCGCGCACCGTCCCATTCGTCTCAAAGGCGGTCGGTCTGCCGCTCGCCAAGCTCGCGTGTCGCATCATGCTCGGCGAGCGCATCTCAGAGCTCGGGCTTCCAGCCGGGCATGAGGGCGTCGGCTTCGGCGAGCACGTCTCGGTCAAGGAGGCGGTGCTGCCCTTCGACCGCTTCGATGGCGCCGACTCGCTGCTCGGGCCCGAGATGCGCTCAACCGGCGAGGTGATGGGCATCGCACGCGACTTCCCGACCGCCTTCGCCAAGGCGCAGGCCGCGGCCGGCTCGCCGCTGCCGAGCGCCGGTACCGCCTTCATCACGGTCACCGATTCCGATAAGCCAGGTGTCTTCGCGGTCGCCCAGATCCTGCACGACAACGGCTTTCGCATCCTCGCGACCGGCGGCACCGCCGAGGCGATCGCGCGCATGGGCGTGCCCGTCAAGACGATCAACAAGATCGGCGAGGGCTCGCCTCATGTCGTCGACTGGATCGAGCGGGGAGAGGTCAACCTGATCGTCAACACCCCCACGGGCTCCGGTGCACGCAGCGACGGCTGGGAGATCCGCCGCTCCGCGATCGCCCACGGCATCCCGTGCCTCACAACCCTCTCCGCGGGTGTCTCCGCCGCGCGCGCCATCGCGCAGGCCATCAAGCTCGGCGAGCCCGATGTGCTCGCCTTGCAAGAGCTTCACCGGGGACTGCGCTCCTCCGCCAGCCCAAGCGAGGCTCAGCTGGCGTGAGCGCTCTCGAGCGCCAGCGGGAGTCGGCCGCGTCGACGGGCACGGATCGCACCGAGCGCACACTCGCCCCATTCGGACGACGGCTACTCACCGTCACCGCCAACGAAGAGCTCGGCGCCTATCGCGTCCTCAAGGTCGCCGACCAGGACGAACCGAGTGGGTGGGGTCGTGGGATACCTTGTCCCGGTCAGTTCGCGATGCTTGCCGCAGCCGAGCGCTGGGGAGCGGGCATCGATGAGCGCCCCTACCTACCACGCGCCTTCTCCTACGCCCGCTGGGACTCTGGCGTTGCCCAGTTCCTGCTCGAGGACGTCGGCCCCGGCACCCACCGCTTGTGTGAGCTCAGGGAGGGCGATGGACTGTGGCTGCTCGGCCCACTCGGGCAGGGCTTCACAGCACCGGAGCACGAGCGTCGCGCGCTGCTCGTAGGTGGGGGAGTCGGGATCGCTCCACTCGCCATCTGGCAGGACGCGCTCTCCTCGAAGGACGTGCCTGCCACCGTGCTGCTGGGCTTCCGCGACCGTGCCCATGCCCAGGGAGCGGCATTGCTCAGCGACGCGCTACTTGCAAGCGACGACGGGGCCATCGGCCATCACGGCCTCGTCACAGCCCTGTTGTGCGCGGAGCTCGGTCGCGACCCTCACGCAACGGTCTACGCATGTGGGCCTCCAGCCATGCTCGAGGCCGTGCGCGCGCTGTGTGCCACGCGCGAGGTTCCAGCTCAGCTGGCCCTGGAGGCAGGCATGGCCTGCGGTTTCGGCGCCTGCTACGGCTGTGTCGTGCCGGCGCGCGAGGGCTATTTGCGCGTGTGCATCGACGGTCCCGTCGTCCGCGCCGAGCAGCTTGAGCGGGTCTCCCATCACGCCGGGGCATCGGGATGAGCATCGAGTTCTGCGGTCTGCAACTGGCTCACCCGATCGTCAACGGCTCCGGCACGTTCGACGCCATCGCCGCGCGCCGCGCTTTCGGCGATGCGCTCGATGAGCAATTCCCGTTCGCGGCCTTCGTGTCGAAGACGATCACGCTCGCCCCGCGCGCCGGCAACGCTCCGCCTCGGCTGTGGGAGGCTCAAGCCGGCCTCGTCAACTCGATCGGCTTGCCCAACAAGGGCCTCGAGCGCTACATGGCAGAGGATCTGCCAGAGCTTGCGCGGCTGCCCGTCCCGCTCATCACCAACGTGATGGGCTCCACCGCCGAGGAGATCGCGGTGCTGCTGCAAGCGTGCGACAGCCACGAGGAGATATCCGCGGTGGAGTTGAACGTCTCATGCCCGAACGTGCACACGGGCCTTGACATCGGCGCCGACCCAGTCGCGCTCGAGCGTGTCTTGCACGCCGTCAGAGCGCAACTGCGCAAGCCGCTGATCGTGAAGCTGACGCCCAACTGCGCGGATGTCGCCGCGTGTGCCCTGGCCGCGCAGGAAGGCGGCGCCGACGCCGTCTCGTTGATCAACACGCTGCGCGCCACAGCGCTTGCGCCAGCTACCGCGCACGCCGGCGAGCCCGCGCGACCGGTCCCGTGGCTTGGGGGCGGCACGGGCGGGCTGTCGGGTGCCGCCATACGCCCCGTCGCGCTCGCTCAGGTTGCGGCCGTGGCCAAGCGCGTCACGATTCCCGTGGTAGGAATGGGCGGCGTCCAGAGCGCCGCCCACGCCCGCCAATTTCTTGACGTCGGCGCACGGCTCGTGGCGGTCGGCACGGAGAGCTTTCGCGACCCGTCCTTCGCTACCCGCGTCGCCGCCGAGCTGGGGTTTGTGCGCCAGCCCGCGTAGTGGAAATGACGTATATGCGGGCTACGGCCGTGCTTTCCACGTGGCTGTCCAGTATCCACAGGCGGTGTACCCAACCTCAGCACAGGTCAGGTTTAGAGGCTGGAAAACCCCTGCAAACAGGCAACGCCACCATCCACCATCCTCGACATACGTAAAGCTCAACCTGAGCTTCATACGAATTAGCCGGGTTAGCCTTGAACGGGGCGCGCGGGTCTGTAGACTCGCCGCCCATGCCAACCGCGACGGGCCCGATGTCTTCGACCATGATCTCAAAGCCGTCCGCAGCTCCCGAGCGATCGCTCAACCAGCGCCTGGACGCGCTCGCGCGAGCCAACCGCATCCGCACTGAGCGGGCACAGCTCAAGCGCGATCTGAAGGCCGGCCGGTTGTCGATCCACACGTTGCTCTTGCACCCGCCCGAGTACGTCGAGACCGCCAAGGTCTTCGACATGTTGCTCGCCGTCCCCAAGTACGGGCGCGTCAAGGTCAACAAGATCCTCGCCCACTGCCGCATCTCGCCGAGCAAGACCATCGGCGGGCTCTCAGACCGCCAGCGCAGCGAGCTGGTCTCCCTACTGCGCCGCTAAGAGCCTCCCGCCGCTCTCGACATTAGGGTCTCGCGCGTGGCACGCGTATTTGTGATCACCGGACCATCCGGCGTGGGGAAGGGGACCCTCATCCGCGGGTTGATGGAGCACATCCCTCAGCTCGAGCTGTCGGTGTCGGCCACCACACGCTCGCCACGACCCGGGGAGGAGGACGGTGTCGATTACCACTTCCTCTCAAGCCCCGAGTTCGAGCGCCACGTGCAGGCCGGCGACTTCGTAGAGCACGCCGACTACGCCGGCCGGCGCTACGGCACGCTGCGCCGCGAGCTCGAGCAGCGAGTCACCGACGGTGCGCCCGTGGTGCTCGAGATCGAGGTCCAAGGCGCGCGGCAGGTGCGCGCCGCGATGCCCGAGGCGGTCCAGGTCTTCATCGCTCCACCGTCACTGGACGCCCTGCGCACCCGGCTCATCGGGCGCGGCACCGATGGCAGCGAGGAGGTCGAGCGCCGCCTCGCGGTCGCTGAGCAGGAGCTGGCCGCGCGCGACGAGTTCGCCCACGTCGTCGTCAACGACCGGCTCGAAGATGCCCTCGACGAGCTTGTGGCGATCGTTGCTGCCGAGCTCGGTTAGATGCGTCCCAGCCCGATTGGACGCTAGCGCGATTGGACACGGCCAATCTGGCCAGACGCGGCTCCTCCCGCTTAATGGGGACACACTGAGCACTCGCTCAAAGACTCGCGTGGGCGAACTCTAAGGCTCGCGTCGATCTCGCTCGAAAGACTCGCTGCGGTCTCGAACATGGGAGCGACTGGCTACACTGCAAGTCCACCAGGAAAGGCACTCTCAAACACCATGATGACCTCACCCCGCATCGACCGCTTGCTCGACAATGTCGACTCCAACTACGCAAGCGTGCTCGTTGCCGCCAAGCGTGCCCGTCAGATCAACAGCTACTACCACAACCTCGGTGAGGGAGCCTTCGAGGAATTCCCGCCGCCGATGATCGAGACCGCCTCCAAGAACTACCTCACGATCGCTCTTGAGGAAGTCGCAGCCGGCAAGATCAAGTACCACTATCGGTAGCCCTTTGGCGCGCAAGCGTTCGACCAGCGCTTGAGATGAGCCAGCGCGGCGCCTAAGAAGTCAACATGGCAAGAATCCTGCTCGGCGTCAGCGGCAGCATCGCTGCCTACAAGGCGCTGGAGCTCATACGGCTTGCGACGGACGCCGGGCACTCAGTGCGCGTCGTGCAGACGCCCACCAGCCAACGCTTCGTTGGGGAGGCATCCTTCGCAGCTCTTACGGGCGCTCCTGTGCTCACCGACGAGTTCGAGCACGACCCGGCGCGCGGAGCCTTCCCCGGCCAGGAGTCTCCTGCTCATCAGCCGCTCAACCACTTGCAACTCGTCGCCAACGCGGATCTCTACCTGATCGCGCCGGCCTCGGCGAACACGCTGGCAAAGCTCGCCGGCGGGCTTGCGGACAACCTGTTGACCAGTTGCGCGCTGGCCGCCACCTGCCCCGTGGTGGTCGCGCCGGCTATGAACAACCACATGTACGAGCACGCGGCGACGCAGGCCAATATCGAATTGCTGCGCGCCCGCGGCGTGCATATCGTCGAGCCAGATGTCGGGCGCCTAGCCTCGCTCGGCGAGCAGGGCGTCGGGCGCCTGGCCGAGCCACAGCGGCTACTCGACGCGTGTGAGGAGCTTCTGGAAAAGCATCCTCCCCCCGCGCGCGCGGGGCACGTCATTTCGAGCGACCCAAACGACGCCGCGAGCTACCCAGACACCCTCGATCCCAGCAACTGGAATGGCCTGCGCGTGCTCGTCACCGCGGGCGGCACACGCGAGCCGATCGACAGCGTGCGCTTCATTGGCAACAGCTCCTCAGGGCGCATGGGATTCGCGCTCGCGCAAGCCGCGCACGCGCGCGGAGCGACGGTGACGCTCCTGTCGGCCAACGTCGCGCTGCAGGCGCCCACCGGCGTCGCGGTTCACGAGGTGAGCACCGCCGCCGAGCTCGAGCGAGCTTGCCAGCAGGAGTTCCCGAGTTGCGACGTGCTGCTGATGGCGGCCGCCGTCGCCGACTTTCGCCCGCAAGCGCCCGTCGCCGGCAAGATCAAGAAGGGGGGACGCAAGCACTTGACGATCGAGCTGGAGCCCACCGACGATGTGCTTTGCGGGCTCTCCAGCGAACGCAGGCAGGGCCAGACGCTTGTGGCATTCGCCGCCGAGCACGGCTCGGACGGGCTGGGTCTGGAGCACGCGCGCGGGAAGCTCTCGGCCAAGCGCGTCGACGCCGTCGTCTTCAACGACATCTCGCGTGCGGACATCGGCTTCGAGTCCGATCTCAACGAGGTCACGATCCTCACCGACGCCGGTGACGAGCTGCTCCCGCGCGCTTCCAAGCAGAGCATCGCCGGTGCGATCCTCGATGCGGTCGAGCGCCTGCGCGAGCCTGTCTGAGCATCTGGAAGTCCCTTGAGAGGGCTCGGTTAAAATAGACGCATGGACAGCGTGTACGAGCTCTACCGGCGTGGATGTGAGCTGCTGGAGCACGGCGACCACATGGCGGCGATCGTGCCGCTCACGCGCGCCCGCGAGCTCGAGCCGACCAAGGCCTCCATCCGCGAGGCGCTGGGACGGGCTCTGTTCCACGCGCAACGCTACGAGCGTGCCGCCGATGAGTTCCAGGCGATCGCCGCGGCGGCGCCCACGAACGACTACGCGCTCTTCTGTCTGGGTCGTGCGATGCAGTTGCTCGGTCGCCACCGTGAGGCTTGTCACCCGCTCGCGGTCGCCAGCTCGATGCGGCCCGCTCGCGCTGACTATCGCCTCTACCGTGACCGTGCGCGTCGCGACGCCGCGAGGTCATGAGCGGCACTCTTCCGAGCGCCACCGACACACCTCCGTGCAGCCGCAGAGGTGGCCCGATGCTATTCTCGACTGACAGCTTTCGAGTCGTCGTACGCGGCGGCTGCAGTACCGAGAGTGGGCGCACGCCCACTCTTTTTTACGCCTCGTATCGGGAAGAGAGTCATCCAGTCGATGTCAACACTGCAGTCTGAGATAGAGGAGCGCCTGGCCGCAAGCGAGCCCGACGTGGATGTCCTGCTCGCCGAGCTGCTCCCGAATGGCACCCTGCGCGTGTTCATCGATCACCCCGACGGCGTCACGCTCGCACTGTGCGAGCGCGTCACCGCGCAGCTCTCCGATCTGCGCGAGCGCTATTCACTTGAGGTTTCCTCGCCCGGCGCCGAACGTCCGCTGAGCAAGCCCACCCACTTTCGCCGCTTCGTCGGTCGCCGTGCCCGCGTTCGCACTCGTGAGCCACGCCCCGTCCCGGTAGCAGGCCCCGGTACTCCGAGCGGCGAGCGTCGCGCCAAGAGCTTCACCGGAGAGCTCGTCGGTGTCACCGACAGCGAGATCACACTGGCCGCCGACGGTGGGGTCATCGCGATCCCCTACTCGGAGATCCGTCGTTCGAACCTCGTGGAGGAGTAACCGCTGATGTCACGCGAGATCCTGGAAGCCATGAATGCACTTGCGCGCGAGAAGGGCATCGAGCCCGAGAAGCTGATGATCGCACTCGAGGACGCGCTGCTCTCGGCTTATAAGAAGCAGCCGGGATCGGCCAAGTATGCGCGTGTCGAAATGGACCGTGAGACCGCCGACTTCCGCGTCATCGAACTGATCATTCCCGAGCGCCTGGAGGCCCACCTGATCGTCGAGACGATCGACGAGGGCACGGTCGTAGACCCTGAGACGGGCGAGCTGCGCGAACCGGAGGAGCCGGAAATCGATCCGGCCAAGTTCGAGCAGTACCGCGACCAGATCGACGAACGCGACGTCACGCCCGAGGACTTCGGCCGCATCGCTGCGCAGACTGCCAAGCAGGTGATCCTGCAGCGCATTCGCGAGGCCGAGCGCGACATGATGTTCGAGGAGTACCGCGACCGCGTGGGCGAGCTGATCACCGGCATCGTGCAGCAGTCTGATTCGCGCTACACACTCGTGCAGCTGCGCGAGCGCGTCGAGGCGCTCTTGCCGAAGTCAGAGCAGGTCGACGGCGAGCGCTACGACCATTCTCAGCGCATCAAGGCCGTCATCAAGGAGGTCTCTCCTTCGACCAAGGGACCGGCCATCATCGTCTCTAGGCGCGACCCGGAGCTGATCAAGAAGCTGTTCGAGCTCGAGGTTCCCGAGATCGCAGACGGTCTCGTGGAGATCGCAAACGTTGCGCGCGAGCCCGGCTATCGCTCGAAGATCGCCGTCATATCCCATGCCGACGGCGTCGATCCGGTCGGCGCCTGCGTCGGGCCCCGCGGCTCGCGTGTGCGCATGGTCGTCTCAGAGTTGCGCGGCGAGAAGATCGACATCATTCCGTTCAACGACGAGCCCGCCCGCTTCGTCGCCAAGGCTCTCTCACCCGCACGGGTGCGCGAGGTGCTGGTTGACGACGAGGCCAAGCAGGCCACAGTCATCGTCCCCGACGATCAGCTCTCGCTCGCGATCGGCCGCGAGGGTCAGAACGCCCGTCTCGCAGCGCGTCTCACGGGCTGGCGTGTGGACATCCGCTCAGAGACCGAGTTCGCTGCCGAGGAGGCCGAGCACGGCTACGAGGAGGAGGAGCTGCAAGGTCGCTGCGCCGCGGTCCTCTCAAACGGACGGCGTTGCCCGAACGCCTCGCTCCCAGGATCGCGCTACTGCGGCCTGGATACCCACCAGGCGCTCGCGTCGATCGACAGCGACAACGTCGCCGATCTCTCACCGCAAGCCGGTGGGCAGGGAGACGAGGAGCCTTCAGAGGAGCAGACCCCCTCAGCTGAGCCCCCGGTGGCGGAGGAGCAGACGGCGTCTGCCCTGGAGGACGGCGCAGCGCAGGAGCAAACGCCCCCCGCGTCGGAGCACGGTGAGCAGCAACCGGAGCCTGCGCCTCTCGCGGAGACCGTCGCTACACAAGAGGCCCCAGACGTCGGCGAGGCCGCCGAGGGGCAAGCGTCATAGCCGCCCATGTCCCCCGACGCCGCTGCGTCGGGTGCGGGCGCCTGGCGCCGAAGCCCGAGCTGATTCGTCTGGCGAGCATCGCCGTCGGAGCTGAGCGTCGCCCCACGGCGACGCTTGATCGCTCCGGCACGCTACCCGGACGCGGCGCGTATGTTTGTCGCACCAAGTCCCTGCAGGACCCGAGCCGAGAGTGCATGAAGCTCGCAACCAGGAGGGGCACGCTACAGCGCGCCTTTCGCCGCGCGGTCGAGGTTCCCGTCGAGCTCCTAGAATCGAATACAAGAGTGGCCCAGCCGGACACCAGTCCGGCTGGCCGAAACGGGGACGCGAGCCGAAGGCGAGTGTCTAGCGACTTCGGTCGGGCCCCTCAGGATCTGATTGACCGATGAGCAAGAAGCGAGTTCACGAAATAGCAAAGGAGCAGGGCCTCTCGAGTAAGGACCTGCTCGAGCGGCTACAAGCCGCCGGCGTCGCCGCGAAGGCGGCTGCGTCCTCGGTCGAGGAGGCCGACGCGCTACGCGCGCTTGCGGGCAACGGCGCCGGCGCCTCCCCAACGGCTACTGCCACGAAGCCGGCCCCGACGGCCACGCCTTCGACGGACGGAGCGCCGCCTCAGGCCGCAGCTCAAACGACACCGGCCCAAGCGACGTCCGTTCAAGCTACGTCAACTCCGGCGACGTCTGCGCAGAGCACTCCCAATGATCGGGGCGCCGCCGACGGCCAAGCTACCCCTGTCGATAGTCAAGTTACGCCCAGCGCGAGGCAAGCCACCGCCTCGACAGGCCCCGTCCAGGCCGACCCCGTCGCGGAGGGCGCTCCCAACCCTGACGCGCCTGGTGGCCAAGCCGGCGAGCGGGTGCGCCCTACGCGCGACTCGCGCACCGGTGAGCGCACACCGGCGAGCACGGGCGCGGGAGGGCGCCGTCGCGTCGTGATCGACTCGCAGGCCTCGCGTCGCCAGCAGGGCGGCCCGGCCAACCAGCCCGTGCGCCGCCCGCGGCGCGGGCGCCGGCGCAGGGGCACCTACGACGAGACGATCGCCCCGATCGACACCACGGCGATGGAGGCCACCGACCTGATCCGCGTCAACTCGGGCTCGACCGTCAAGGACGCAGCTGAGTATCTCGGCGTGCCGGTCCCGGAGATCATCAAGAAGCTGATGATGCTCGGTGAGATGGCCACGCTCACACAGACGCTCTCCGACGACGCGATTCAGGTGCTCGCCGACGAATTCGAAAAGAAGATCGAGATCGTCCATGCGGCCGACGACGTCGAAGTCGAGCCCGTGTTCGAGGACGTTGAGGGGGATCTCGTCGATCGCCCTCCGGTGGTCACGATCATGGGCCACGTCGACCACGGCAAGACCTCGCTGCTCGACGCGATTCGCCAGACCGAGGTGGCGGCAGGGGAGGCGGGCGGCATCACGCAGCACATCGGCGCCTACCAGGTCCATCACGGCGACAAGGTGATCACGTTCCTCGACACCCCCGGCCACGAAGCGTTCACCGCGATGCGCGCTCGTGGAGCGCAGGTGACCGATCTGGCCGTGATCGTCGTGGCGGCCGATGACGGAGTCAAGCCGCAGACAGAGGAGGCGATCGACCACGCCAAGGCAGCCGAAGTCCCGATCGTGGTGGCGGTCAACAAGATCGACAAGGAGGGCGCCCAGCCCGAGCGCGTCCGCACCGAACTCACCCAGCTTGGGTTGCAACCCGCCGAGTGGGGTGGGGAGACCGAGTTCGTCGACGTCAGCGCCAAGACCCGTGAGGGCCTCGACAGCCTGCTTGAGATGATCCAGGTCGTCACAGATCTCGAGGAGCTCAAGGCCAACCGCGACGCCACAGCCTCTGGCACGGTTATCGAGTCAAAGCTCGATCCCGGCCGCGGACCGGTCGTGAGCATCCTGATCCAGCGTGGCACGCTGGAAGTGGGTAACGCGCTCGTCGCCGGCGCGAGCTTCGGCCGGGTGCGCGCGATGCACAACTTCATCGGCGCTCGCGTGAAGACAGCGGAACCGGGCGAGCCGGTTGAGGTGCTCGGCTTCGACGGAGTGCCCGAGGCCGGAGAATTCGTGCGCGCTGTGGAGAACGAGCGCCGTGCCCGTCAGCTCGCCGGTGAGCGCGCCAACCGTCTGAAGACCGAGGCGCTTGCACGCCGCTCTGGACGCAAGGTGTCGCTGGAGGACGTCTTCAAGCTTGCTCAGGAAGGCACCGTCAAGGAGCTCAGCCTCGTCATCAAGGCGGACGTCGCCGGGTCGCTCGAGGCGATCGAGGACGAGATCGCAAAGCTGCCCCAGGACGAGGTCTCGGTCAACATCATCCACCGCGGTGTGGGTGGCATCAACGAGTCCGACGTGATGCTCGCCTCCGCCTCCTCCGGGCTGATCCTCGCCTTCAACGTGCGCCCCGTCGGGGACGCCCGCCAGGCCGCCGACCGTGAGGGCGTCGAGATTCGCTCTTACTCGGTCATCTACCGCGCGATCGAAGAGCTTCGCGCCGCGATGCAGGGAATGCTCGAGCCGACCGAGGTCGAGACCTCGCTAGGCCAGGCGGAGGTACGCCAGCTGTTCAGGGCCTCTCGCATCGGCGTGATCGCCGGCTCGCACGTCAGCGAGGGCAAGGTCACCCGCGGGGCACGCGTGAGGGTGGTGCGCGAGGGCACCGTGATCTATGACACCACGATCGACAGCCTGCGCCGCTTCAACGAGGACGCGCGCGAGGTGAGCGCCGGCTACGAGTGCGGAATCGTGCTCACCAACTTCCAGGACCTGCGCGAGGGTGACATCCTCGAGACGTACGAGACACGCCTACAAGAGCGCCAGCTCGCCTGAGATAGGCTATGGCTGGCGCGATACTGCGTCCTCGCTCGTTTATGTGCAAAGCACACCGCACTCGCTGCGTCCTTGTTGCGTCCTTGTCTCGCTTGGCCCTAGCCCATCTCAGGTCCAGAAACTCGTTAGGTGTGTGGACAGGCATGAGGGGATGCTCATGCAAGCGGCCGTGCAAGTCGAATCTTTCGAGGGGCATGGACGGGTAGGATGAGCTCAGAGCGCATGCGCCGCGTGGACGAGTCGATCAGGCAGGTGATCGGCGATGCGCTGGCGTCAGACTTGAAGGACCCGAGGGTGGGATTCGTGACCGTGACCGATGTCAAGACAAGCGCCGACTTGAGCCATGCCCGCGTATACGTGAGCGTGCTCGGCGAGCTGCACACGCGTGAGGAGACGCTTGAGGGCCTCCGCAGCGCACACGGGTATCTGCAGAGGCGGATCGGCGGCGAGCTGCATCTGAAGCGCACTCCGACGCTCGAGTTCTCCTACGACGACACGACCGATCGAGCGATGCGCGTCGACGCCTTGATCGACGCCGAGCCAGGCGCCGGGCAGGCATGAGCACCGGCGAGTCGATCCAGCGTGCGCGTGCGCTCGTGCTCGAGCGAATCCGTGGCGACACGAGCTTCGTCGTTGCCACACACGAGAACCCTGACGGCGATGCGCTCGGCTCGCTGATCGGGATGCACGGACTCTTGACCGCGCTCGGCAAGGACTCGGAGATGTTCATCTCCGATAGCGACCTGCCGCTTCCGCGCGAGTACCGCTGCCCGGCGCTCGAGCACGCGATCCAGGTGACCCCCGAGGACATCGGCAAGCGCACGGTCGTGATGCTCGATTGCGGCAACATCGACCGTAACCCAGCCGCCGTGCTGCAGCATGGCGCGCACCTGCTGAACATCGACCACCACCACGACAACACGCTGTTCGGTACCGTCAACCTGGTCGACCCCTCCGCGTCGTGCACGGCGGAGATCGTGTGGGACTTGATGCACGGCCTCGACGTCGCGCCAACGGCAGCCATCGCCGAGGCGCTGTACATCGGGCTCGTCACCGACACCGGCCGCTTCATGTACGAGAGCACCGGGCCCCGCGCACACCGCATGGCCGCTGAGCTGATCGCAACAGGCGTGGACGTGGCCGACGTATACCGACGCCTGTATGAGGATCTGCCGCTCGCCAAGCTCACGCTGCTCGGCGTAGCGCTCGAGCGCATCCAGCGCTTCGACGACGGCGCCCTGACGCTCGTGGCGCTCGCCGCGGAGGACTTTGAGCGGGTCGGCGCCCAGGAGAGCTTCTCCGAGGGGATCGTCGATCACCTGCGCTCGATCCTTGCCACGAAGGTCGCGGTGCTCGTCCGCGAGCTCACAGCCCCTGAGAGCGCAGGAAAGCGCAAGGTCTCGCTGCGCGCCACAGCCGACGACGTCGACGTCTCGGCGATCGCACGCACCCAGGGCGGCGGCGGCCACCGTCGTGCGGCGGGCTTCTCAACCACGCTCGAGGTGCCCGAGCTGATCGCGCTGTTGCGTCACGAGATTGCCGTGCAACTGCACCCGGCGCCGAACGGACCGGCGATCCCCACGCTCGCCTGAGCGCTCCCCTGGCCACTCCACATCGCACAGCCGCGGCTGCGCGTCAAGATCCTCGCATGGCTTCCAGAACCGACATGGACGGCGTCCTGCTGATCGACAAGCCGGTGGGGATCACCTCCCATGACGTCGTCGCGCGCGTGCGCCGCTCGCTCGCGGGAGCGAAGACCGGCCACGCTGGAACGCTCGACCCCTTTGCGAGCGGGCTCTTGATCGTGCTCGTGGGGCGCGCCACGCGTATCCAGCGCCACCTCATGGAGCTGCCCAAGCGCTACGAGACCGTCGCCCGTCTTGGGGCGCGCTCCAGCACCGGAGACCCGGAGGGCGAAATCGTCGAGACGGGGCTCGTACCGCCCGATCCGCCCTTGCTGCCGACCGGGGAGATCCGCCAGCGTCCGCCAATCTACTCGGCCATCAAGGTCAAAGGCGAGCGCGCCTATCGCAAGGCGCGGCGCGGCGAGAGCTTTCAGATGCCCGAGCGGATCGTCACCGTCGGCCGCTTCGAGCAGCTATGGCGCGAGCAGGCCACAGCGAGCGCACCGGCCCAGGCCGCCTATCTGATCGAGTGTTCCTCCGGGACATACGTGCGCTCACTGATCGCCGACCTCGGCGACGCCTACTGCCAAGAGCTCAGGCGCACCGCCATCGGCCCTTTCGACGTTGACGCGGCCGTCCCACCGCCACCCTCACGTGACACCGCGTGGGATGAGCCACCGCTGCTCAGCATCGAGCACGCGCTTGCGCAAGCCGAGCGCTTCGGGGGGCAGTCCTTCGGGCTTTCCAAGCGCACAGGCCATCCGTGACATAGGCTTGCAAGCGTGAAGATCACTCGGCTGCCCGATGTGGAGGGCAAGGAGCGACGTGTCGCTGTCGGTTCCTTCGACGGCGTCCACCTCGGCCACCGCGAGGTGATCCGTGGCTCGGATAGCGTGCTCACGTTCGACCCTCACCCGTCAGCGATCGTGGCGCCACAGCACACGCCAAAGCTGCTCACCTCCCTGGAGGTCAAGGCTGAGCTGGTGGAGGCGCTTGGGGCTCAGGAGTTGATCGTGATTCCCTTCGACGCGGACTTTGCCAAGCGCAGCGCCCAGGAGTTCATCGATGACGTGCTCGTCAACTCGCTTGGCGCCACTTACGTGTCGGTGGGCGAGAACTTCCGTTTCGGCAACCGCGCCAAGGGCGATCCGCAGATGCTCGCCGAAGACGAGCGCTTCTCGACGCGCGTGGCCGCCCTACTCGAGGTCGCGGGAGAGATTGTCTCCTCCAGCCACATCCGAGGGCTCGTGCTCGCCGGGGAGGTAGAGCAAGCAACCCGCTTCCTCGGTGCGCCCTTCCAATTGCGCGGCGAGGTCGTGCACGGCGATCAGCGCGGTCGCGAATTGGGCTTTCCGACCGCCAATCTGATCCCCGACGACGCGCTCGTGTGCCCCGGCCATGGCGTCTACGCATGCCTGGCGGACGGGCTTCCCGCCGCGGTGAACATCGGGGTGCGCCCTACGTTCGTGACGGGCCGCGGAGAGCTGATCGAGGCTTACATCCTCGACTTCGATGGCGACCTCTACGGCAAGCAGCTGCGGCTTGATTTCCTCTCTCGGCTGCGCGGCGAGCGGCGCTTCGCCTCGGCCGAGGATCTGGTCGAGCAGATGCACCGTGACGTGGAGCGCACGCGCGAGATCGCCGCCGCTCACGGCTCGTGAGCGCCGGGCCAGGGGCATCGCAATGAGGCTGTCCCGCGCGACGCGCGCGGCCCGTGGCACCCGGGGCTGCTAGCCTGTGCGACCGCTATGACGATCACCACAGAGCGCAAGCGAGAGATCGCCTCCAAGTTCGGCGCCGGAGAGCAGGACACCGGCAACACCAAGGTCCAGGTGGCCCTGTTGACCGAGCGCATCAACCACCTCACCGAGCACCTGCGCGAGCAGAGCAAGGATCACCACTCGCGCCGTGGTCTGCTGATGCTCGTCGGACGCCGTCGCCGCTTTCTCGACTATCTGCGGCGCAAGGACCTCGAGGGCTACCGCGCCCTCATCAAGGAGCTCGGCCTACGTAAGTAGGTTGGGCGGTGCCGCGATGAGTGCCACCGACTCAGCTTCTACCGTGCTCGCCCCGGGCACGAAGGTGCCCGGCTTCCTCCTCGCCACCGAAGGCGGCGAGGAGTTCACTCAAAGCGACCTGCAAGGCAAGACGACCGTGTTCGTCTTCTACCCGTTCGCCTTCAGCCCGGTGTGCACCGACCAGCTGCAGATATATGAGAAGTCGCTGGCGGAGGTCGCCGCGCAGGGCGCCGAGATCTACGGCGTGTCATGTGACTCCAGCTGGTCACAGAAAGCGTTTCGTGAGAAGCTCGGCGTGAGCATCCCGCAGCTGTCGGACTTCGAGCCGAAGGGCGCCGCCTGCACCGTATTCGGTGTCCTGCATCCCGGCGGCTTCCCGCAGCGTGCGCTTGTGATCGTCGGCAACGACGGCGTCGTGCGCTGGAGCTATCAGGCACCATCGCCCGCGGACCTTCCACCCGTGCACATGATCCTTGGCGGACTGAAGAACGTCTAGCGTCCGCTAAGCTCCACACGTTCGGATACAAGGATAAAAGAAAACGGCTCCGCCGACCGACGGGTGGAGAGGGAAGGCAGTTCAATATGAGCAGCAACGCCGTTACACGGGTCTCCGTGGAGATTGCAGGTAGCGAGATCTCGTTTGAGACCGGCAGGATGGCCAAGCAGGCCTCCGGCGCAGTGGTCGTCCGTCAAGGCGACACGATGGTCCTTTCAACCGCCACAGCAGGTGGCCAGCGCGATGTGGATTTCCTGCCGCTGACAGTGGATGTGGAGGAGAGGATGTACTCCGCCGGGAAGATCCCCGGCTCGTTCTTCAAGCGCGAGGGTCGCTCGGGAGAGAAGGCGACGCTGACCGCGCGCATGATCGACCGCCCCTTGCGCCCGCTGTTCACCAAGGGCTGGAACTACGAGACGCATCTCGTCGCGATCCCGATCTCGGTGGACCACGTCAATCCGTATGACATCCTCGCGATGAACGGCGCTTCTGCGGCGCTGATGATCTCCAATGTCCCCTTCGCCGGCCCGGTCGGCGCGGTGCGGATCGGCAAGATCGACGGCAACTTCGTCGTCAACCCCAACGAGGAGGACTTGCTCGAGAGCTCCGATCTCGACCTCGTCGTCGCAGGCTCCGAGGACGCGATCCTGATGGTGGAGGCCGGCGCCAACGAGATCTCAGAGGCTGAGATCCTCGACGCTCTGGACATCGCCCACAGCGCAATCAAGAAGATTTGCGCGCTGCAGCACGAGCTGGCCGAGAAGGTCGGCAAGGAGAAGACCCCGATCACCGCGCCTAGCGTCGATCCGGATCTGCTTGCAAAAGTGAAGGCATCGCACGGCGCAGCGCTTGACGAGGCCACACAGGTCGAGGACAAGCTCGACCGCCAGGACGCGTGCAAGGCAGTCGAGGGCGCGATCCTCGAGCAGTACGGCCCTGCCGCGCCCGAGGGCGCCGGCGAGGAGGCGGCCAAGCAAGCCAAGGCGAGGAGGGCGGAAGCGCAGCTCGCTTTCGACAAGCTCGAGAAGGCGATCATCCGCGAGCGCATCGCGATCCACAAGAAGCGCCCCGACGGTCGTGCGGAGGACGAGATCCGCGACATCACGATCGAAGTTGGCGTCACGCCGCGCACGCACGGCTCGGCCCTGTTCACGCGTGGTCAGACCCAGGCACTGAGCGCCGCCGCACTGGGCACGCTCAAGGAGGAGATGCGCCTTGACACGCTGGGACTGCAGACCAAGAAGTACTACTTCCATCACTACAACTTCCCGCCGTTCTCGGTCGGAGAGGCAGGGCGTCTCGGCCCCAAGCGCCGCGACATCGGCCACGGTGCGCTAGCCGAGCGTGCGCTGGTTCCGGTGATCCCCTCGATCGAGGAGTTCCCCTACACGATCCGCGTGGTCTCGGACATCTTCGAGTCAAACGGCTCGTCCTCGATGGCCTCAGTGTGTGGCTCCTCGCTGTCGTTGATGGACGCGGGCGTACCGATCAAGCGCCCGGTGGCTGGTATCGCGATGGGCCTGATCAAGGAGGGCGATGACTACATCGTGCTCACCGACATCGCGGGCGTGGAGGACCATCTGGGAGACATGGACTTCAAGGTGGCCGGCACCGATCAGGGCATCACAGCCCTGCAGATGGACATCAAGATATCGGGCGTCACGTTCGACATCCTCAGGGACGCGCTCACACAGGCGCACAAGGCGCGCACGTTCATCCTCGGCAAGATGGCCGAGACGATCGAGGGCCCGCGCGAGCAGCTCTCCGAGCACGCTCCGCGCATCCAGACGATCCAGATCGATCCGTCGCAGATCGGCATGTTGATCGGCAAGGGCGGCGAAACGATCCGCGGCCTCTCCGAGGAGTTCGAGTCCCAGATCGACGTCAACGACGAGGGCCAGGTCTTGGTCTACTCGGCCAACGGCACGCTCGGCGACGCCCTGGTGGAGCGCATCCGCACGATGATGAAGGAGGTCGAGGTCGGCGACGAGTTCGCTGGCAAGGTCGTAAAGACCACCACCTTCGGCGCTTTCGTCGAGCTCTCCAAGGGCACCGACGGGCTGCTGCACATCTCCAATGTGTCACCAGGCCAGCGTGTGGACACGGTCGAGGATGTGCTCAACAAGGGCGATGAGATCAACGTGCGCGTGGTCGAGGTGGACCGCGAGCGCGGACGCATCGGCTTGCGCCTCGCCGACGACCCGGAGATCGCGGGCAAGAGCGTCGAGGAGCTCGCCACGGTCGGCAGTGGTGGTGGCGGCGGCGGCGGTCGTCCGCCACGCAGCGGTGACCGTAACGGACGCGAGGGCCGCCCACCGCGTCCCAGCGGTGACCGTGGTTCGGGTCGTCCCCGCCACGGCGGCCGCGACCGCGACTAAGGCCATAGGCCCCAAGGGGTTGACACCCCATCGAATAACCACGCTGGATAGCGGCGTGCGAGTGATCACCGAGCGCATGGAGAACGTGCGCTCGGTGGCACTCGGCTTCTGGATCGCCACCGGCTCGGCGATGGAGTCACATGAGCAGGCGGGCCTCTCCCACCTGCTCGAGCACATGCTCTTCCGCGGGACCGACAGCTATCGCTCGGAGGAGATCGATCAGATCTTCGACGCGATGGGCGCGGAGATCAACGCGGGCACCGACCGGGAAACCACTTCGTTGTTCACGCGCGTGCTCGACCGCCATCTGGAGCGTGCGCTACATGTGATGGGGGAGATGGTGTGGCATCCCCGCTTCGAAGAGCTCACGGCCGAGCGCGAGGTGGTGCTCGAGGAGATCGCTATGTACGAAGACGATCCCCAGGACAGGGTGTTCGACGTGCTCGGAGAGGCCGTTTTCGGCGATCACCCGCTCGGACGCGCCGTGATCGGACGCGCCGAGGTGGTGCGGGCAGCCGAGCTCGACGGTTTGCACGCTTTCCACGGCGAGCGCTACCTGCCACAGAGCATCGTCGTTGCCGCGGCGGGCTCGGTCGACCATGACGAGCTGGCGAGCATGGTCAATCAGGCGGTCCCATCAAGCACGACAAGTCAAAACGGTTCGGCGATCGGGTCTCCCATGGAGACGCCGAGCTTCCAGCGGCGAGTGAGATTTCTGCGCAAGGACACCGAGCAGTACCACGTGTGCCTCGGCGGCCAGGGCATCTCCCGCCACGACGAGCGTCGCTTCGCGCTGCGCGTGCTCGAAGGGGTACTCGGCGGCACATCCTCCTCGCGACTGTTCCAGGAGGTGCGCGAGAAGCGGGGCCTCGCCTACTCGGTGTTCTCTTTCTCAAATCTGCACGCCCACACCGGCGAGGTGGGTCTGTACGTGGGGACCCGTCCGGACAATCTCAGCGAGGCCATCGCCACGATCGCCGGCGAGCTCGAGCGCTTCGTGGCGGAGCCCGTCAGCGAGGAGGAGCTGACGCGTTCACGCGAGAACGTCAAGGGACGCATCGTGCTCGCGCTGGAGTCGACCGCCGCACGTATGAACCGGCTGGGGTCCTCGGTGCTCAGCGACTTGCCGATCCTCTCCGTGGACGAGATCATCGAGCGCATCGACGCCGTCAAGGCGAGCGACCTGCACGAGCTGGCCATCGAGCTGTTTGCCGGCGAGCGACTTTCGGTGGCAGGCGTCGGGACCGAGGAGAGTGTCTTCCAAAAGGCGCTCGCCCCGCTCGAGGCAGTCGCGTCGTGATGCGCCTTGGCTTGCTTGTCCGCTCGCAAGGTGGCGGCATCGCGATCGGCACGGGGGCGAGGTTGTGATCCGAGTCGGCGTCGCGGGCGCGGCTGGACGAATGGGCCAGACGGTCTGCGCCGCCGTCGAAGGAGCAAGCGACATGGATCTGGTCGGACGCGCCGATCCGCTGCTGGAGGCCACGCTCGCGCAGATGCTCGAGCAGTCCGCTCCAGAGGTGGTGGTCGACTTCACACAGCCTGACACGGCGCTGGAGAACGCGCTGCAGTGTGTGCAAGCAGGGGCGCACGTGGTGATCGGCACCACCGGCTTCGATCTGGATGCTCTGACCGAGGGCCTGCGGACACTGCAAAAAAGCGCGATGCCTCCCGCGCGCGCGGGGGAAGAGCCGAATCGAACACCCACAGAGCAGCCGGCAAATGTGCTCGTAGCGCCCAACTTCGCGATCGGCGCGGTCCTGATGATGCGCTTCGCGGCCGAGGCCGCAAGGCACATGGCCAAGGCCGAGATCATCGAGCTGCACCACGACCGCAAGCTCGACGCGCCCAGCGGCACGGCGGCCCGCACGGCACAGTTGATGGCAGAGGCCTCCGGCGGCGAGCCGCCGCCGATCCATTCGGTGCGCCTGCCGGGGATCGTGGCCAACCAGGAGGTCATCCTCGGCGACCTCAGCCAAACGCTCACGATCCGTCATGACACCACCGGTCGCGAGTCGTTCATGCCCGGCGTGCTACTGGCTATTCGGGGTGTCCGAACACTTGAGAGCTCCCCCGTCGTCGGGCTCGAGCACATCCTCTTCGAAGATTCATGAGCGACGGCATCGCAGCGCCATACGCACGAGTCGCACCGTCGCGGGGATCGCGTCCTACCGCCGTCGCCGGCCGATGAGCGTGGAATACTGCACACGATGAGCTCCCTCGGCACGATTCTCACAGCAATCGTTACGCCCTTCGACGAGCAGGGCCGCGTTGACGAGGAGTCGTTCGTCGCGCTGATGCACCACCTTGCCGAGCACGGCTCGGACGGCTTCGTGGTGTGTGGCACCACGGGCGAGGCGGCCACGCTCACCGATGAGGAACACCTGGGCTTGATCGGCCTGGCTGTGCGCGAGCGCCCGCGGGGCACGACCATCGTCGGCGGCACCGGCTCCAACGACACGAAGCACGCCATACATCTGACCGAGGTCGCGAACGAGCTTGGCGTCGACGCGACGCTGAGCGTGACTCCCTACTACAACAAGCCGAGCCCGCGCGGGATCGTACGCCACTACGAAGAGGTCGCCAAGGCCACGGACAGGCCGATCTTGCTCTACAACATCCCGGGTCGCACGGCCGTCAACATCGGCCCCGAGCTGCTCGCGCGACTCGCCCAGATCGAGCACGTGAGCGCCGTCAAGCAGGCAAACGAAGCCGAGCTGCAGTTGATCGACGGGCTCGACCTGTATTCCGGCGACGACTCCACGTTCGCGCGCACGCTCGACATCGGCGGCGCCGGCGGCATCCTCGTGGCAAGCCACATCGTCGGCGATGAGATGCGCCGCATCGTTGATGAGCCAGAGCATCGCGCTGAGATCGACGCGAGCTTGCAGGACGTGTACGCGACCCTGTTCATGACCGCAAGCCCGACCTGCACCAAGGCGGCGCTCAATCTGCTCGGCCACAAAGTCGGTGGTCTGCGCCTGCCGCTGATCGAGGCCGATGAGGAGGAGCTTGAGGCGGTGCGAGCGGTGCTCGCGCGCCACGGTCTCCTGCCGACGTCACCCACCCCGGCGCGCGCGTGAGCGTTCTAGCAGCCCTGCTCCTCGGGGAGTCCGCGGAATGAGCCAGTTGCGTGTCCTGCCCCTCGGCGGCCTGGGGGAGATAGGCAAGAACATGACCGTCCTTGAGTACGACGGGCGGATCGTCGTGGTGGACGTCGGCCTGCGCTTCCCGACGCCGGAGATGGTCGGTATCGACCTCGTGCTGCCAGACTTCACCTACCTACGCGAGCGGGCGCGCGAGATCGAGGCGATCGTCGTGACCCACGGCCACGAGGACCACCTCGGCGCGCTGCCGTGGGTGGTGCGCGAGCTCGGCCAGCAGAACGTGCCGCCCGTATATGGCGGGCCGCTGACGATCGCGATGGCGCGCTCCAAGCTCGAGGAGCACAAGCTGCGCGACGTGGAGCTGTGCGACGTCGCTCCCGGCGAGATGCTCGACCTGGGTCCGTTCTCACTCGAGATGATCCACATGACCCATTCGATCCCCGACTCGAGCGCCGTGGCGCTCGGCACCGATCTCGGCACGGTGCTGATCACCGGCGACTACAAGTTCGACCAGACTCCCGTTGACGGTCGGCCCGCGGACGTGTCGCGCTTGGCGGAACTGGGCCGCGAGGGCGTGCTGCTGCTGTGCGGGGACTCCACGAACGTGGACCGCGAGGGCTTCTCACCATCGGAGTCGCTGGTGGGCCCACACCTGGAGGAGGCGTTCGCGCGCTGTGAGGGGCGCATCATCGTGACGAGCTTCGCCTCGAACATCCACCGCGTGCAACAGGTAATCGACGCCGCGGCGGCGCTCGGGCGCAAGGTGGCGCTGGTGGGTCGCTCGATGCGCAAGAACGTCGGCATCGGGCGCACGCTCGGCCACGTCGAGGTACCCGAGGGCATCCTCGTGGGCACGCGCGAGATCGAAGACTTCCCCGACGAGCGGATCGTGATCATCTCGACCGGCTCCCAGGGCGAGCCACTGTCGGCGCTGCGGCGCATGGCCTATCGCGATCATCCACAGGTAAAGCTGCGCCACGGCGACACGGTCGTGTTCTCGGCGACTCCCGTGCCCGGCAACGAGCGCGCGGTCAATGAGACGATCGACCGGCTTTACCACATCGGCTGCAACGTGGTGACCGCGCGCGACGCTCCCGTGCACGCCTCGGGACACGGCTATGCCGAGGAGGTCAAGTTGATGCTCAACCTGACAAAACCGCGCTACGTGATGCCGTTTCACGGCGACTTCAAGCGCCTGCGCCTGCACACCCAGCTCGCCGAAGCCGTGGGCATCGAGCCGGACGACATCTTCCAAGGCGAGAATGGGCTGCCGCTTGACATCGACGAGCGGGGCGCGCGCTTCAAAGAGCACGAGCAATCCGGGATGGTGTTCGTCGACGGCGTTGAGATCGGCGACATGGCCGACGTGGCGCTGCGCGACCGGCGCATGCTCTCCGCTGATGGCATCTTCATCGTGGTGGTCACGATCGCCGAGCAGGACGGGCGCTCTGTGGCCGACCCGGAGGTGATCTTCCGGGGCGTGCCGTTCACCGAGGAGGCCGGCAAGCTGTTTGAGGAGATCCGCTCCACCGTCGACGGAACGCTCGCGCGCGCCGCCAAGGAGCAAATCCGCGAGGTGGACCTGCTGCAGCAGATGCTCCACGACGACCTGGCGAAACTGGTCTATGACCGCTTGAGGCGCCGCCCGATGGTGCTTCCCGTCGTGGTCGAGGTCTAGCTGTAGTCCAACGTAGCTAGGAACTACATCTAGCTCTCTTATCTGTGACGGCGCGGCCGGCAAACCGCGGCGGACGCCGTTGCGGACCTCACAGCCCAGCCTAGGCCTCGATCTTGGCGCTCTCGCTCGCGGACGATCCTTCGGTGCTTGCCGGGATCCCCGGGAGCCTCACGACGAAGCGCGCTCCCGGACGCTCGGCCCCGGGGTGCGTCTGCTCTACCGAGACGCTACCGCCGTGGGATTCGGCGACGGCGCGCACGATGGCGAGACCCAGGCCAAAGGAGCCGCCGCGGTCGCCGGCGCCGCGGACGAAGCGCTCGAACAGCGTCGCGGAGAGGCGCTCGGGGACACCCGGGCCATCGTCTTCGATGATTAGACGTGCCTCGCCGGCGGGCAAACGAGCGCCGCCGGCCCCCTCGGTCGCTGTCGATATACGGATCTCGGTGCCGGGCGGAGTGTGACGCAGCGCGTTCTCGATCAGGTTGAGGGCTAGGCGATGCAGCTCGTCGCGCGAGGCCTCGACAAGAACCGGTCCCGTCCGTCCGATGTCGAGGGAGATGTCGTGCTCGGCGCTGACGGGCCCTAGCTCGGCCGCGGCCTCGACCACGATCTGTGCCAGGTCGCACGGCTCGCGGCGCACGACGCGTCCGACGTCGGTGCGCGCAAGTAGCAGCAGATCGGCGACGAGACGGCGCATCCGTTGGGAGGAGCGCAGGGCAGAGCGCGCCGCGTCGGCCTCTTCGCCCTGCAACGACTCGGCTAGCAGCTCGAGGTTGGCAAGCACGCTCGTCAATGGCGTGCGCAGCTCGTGCGAGGCATCCGCGACGAACTGCCGTTGGCGGGCAAGGGTGGCTTCGGTCTCCGCGTGGGCGCTGTCAAGCTCGCGCAACATGCCGCCGAGCGTGCGCGCCAGCTCCGCCACCTCGTCGTCGGCAAGCGGCTCGGGCACGCTGCGGCTGGGGTCACGGGTGCGCGCGATCTGCTCGGCGGTTCTAGTGAGCTCTGCTATCGGAGCCATGGCGCGTCGCGCGATCGCCACGCCCGCGAGCAGTGCGAGACCGGTACCGGCAAGTACACCAAGGACGAGCAGCAGCTCGACGCGCGCAACCGTGCCCTCAACGTCCGACAGGCGTCGGCCGTACTGAACGACGATTTCCCCTCCGACCGAAGCGTCGAGTCGAACCAGTCGCGTATCCACGCGATAGCCGTCGGTGTTGGTTTCATTGGCGCCACCGAAGTTGGGTGCACCGGCGCTGGAGGTGAGCACCCCGCCGCTGATACTGAGAATGCGAATCGCCGCGTGCGCGGAGCTCGCGAAGCGGTTGAGGTTGGGCGGGTTGACGACGTGCAACGTGAAGCCTTCGGCCTCGTTGCCGGTAACGCTCACCTGCAGGAAGCTCGCGAAGTTCGCCGTGTCGGCTGTCACTTCACGATTGAAATTGGAGCGGATGCGGTGGACCGTGAGCGAGCCGACGACGAGCGCGAAGGCACACAGGATCGTGAACGTCAGCAGCGCGGAGACGCCAGCGAGGCGCGTGCGTATCGGCAGGCGATCGAACGCAACCGAGACGCGCTCGACGAGCTTATTGAGCGATCCTGACGGTCTCATGACCAAGCTGGGCGCCGCGGGGCATCGCAGGACGTACTGGTAGTACATCCAAGACGGCACGTGGTGATCCCGCGCCGCGTCAGGGGCCGGTCAGGCTCGGAGGACGTAGCCGGCTCCGCGGATGGTATGCAAGAGGCGCGGCTCGCCCTCGGCCTCGAGCTTGCGGCGCAGGTTGGAGACGAACACCTCGATCGTGTTGGTGGTGGAGAAGGGGTCATAGCCCCACACCTCGTCGAGCAGGCGCTGGCGGGAGATGACGATGCGCTCGTTGCGCATCAGGTACTCGAGCAGCTCGAACTCACGTTGAGTGAGCTCGATTGGGCGCTCGCCGCGACTGATTTCGTGCGTGTCGACGTTCAAAGAGAGGTCGCCGACGCGCAGCGGAGCCGAACCGCGCGGAGGGCGGCGGCGCAGCAATGCGCGCATGCGCGCAAGCAGCTCTTGACGCTCGAATGGCTTGACGAGGTAGTCGTCGGCGCCTGCGTCAAGTCCCTCCACGCGAGACTCCAAAGCGTCTCTGGCAGTGAGGATCAGGATCGGGACGTCGTCGTCCCCGCGCAGGCGGCGTGCCACCTCGATCCCGTCGAGCTCGGGCAAGCCGAGATCGAGGATCACAAGGTCGGGGGCGAACGTGCGCCCATGCTCCAGAGCGGCGTTGCCGTCGGCGGCCGCGCGCACCTCATAGCCCTCCATGCGCAACGAGCGCTGCAGCGCCTGGGCGATGTCCTCGTCGTCCTCGACGACCAGCACGCGGGGGGCACGGGTGAATTCGTTCATCTCAACCACTGTGTGTATCGCTGTGCACTAAAGCGATAGTAAGGCCAGAGTGCGTGCAGCGGGGGCTTCGCGCGCATCCAGAACCCCAAAGGAGCCCCTCGCACGACAGCTTCTCACGGGTTCGCAAGCAGGTGCGCGGCGCCGCGTGTCGAAGCCTGGCTTGATGCCAGCCGCCCGCAAGAGTCCGAAGCGCCAGCCCGCGCGCAAGCAGACAGCTCGGCGACGGTCGAGCACGTCAAGCGCTCGGTCGCGCTCGCGACGTGGGCGCGGTCGTGGATCGGCAGGCCTGCTCGACGGCTTCTCGCTGGAGTGGCCGGTGCTGAGCCAGAGCCAGCGTGATGTGCTCGGCCTCGGCCTCGTAGCGGTGGGCGTATTCATGGCTTTTGTCCTCTACGGCCACTGGGACGGGGGGCAAGTCGGGCACGGCCTGGCAACGGCCCTCGGGTGGTGCGTGGGGGAAGCGAGAGTGCTGGCCCCTGTGGCCCTGGTCGTCGGCGGCAGCGCGCTGCTGTTCGCTCAACTGATGCCCACCCGCAGGCCGTTGCGCACAGGAGGTCTGTGCCTGTTCGCGGCCGTCACGCTCGCGCTTGCCGCGGGAACGCTGGGCGTGAGCAGCGGCACTTCCATGCACGCACCATCCTCAGAGCAGTGGCGCTCGGCCTTCTTGCAGTCCCACGGCGGGCTGCTCGGACAGGGGCTGTATTGGGTAGCCCACCGCCTCGTGCAGACCGTGGGCGTGGACATCCTGGTCGTGTTCTTGCTGGTGGTGGGCGTAGTGCTGCTGACGGGCGCGTCGCTTGCGGTGATACTGCGCGCGACCGGCAATGGGCTGGTCGACACAAGTCGCGTGCTGCGTGCCCGTGCGAGCGCGCTCGAACGGGCCTCCAAGACCGTTCAGGACGAGCGGGCACAGCGCGCTCGGGCGAGATCGCGCGACGGCGAGGACGAGCCGATAAAGCCACCTGAGCCTGAGCCGGACGAGCTGATCGTGCGCGCCACGCACGTGGAGGCGCCTTCTGTCGATGGCGACCCGCCGGTCACCGGCGCGATTGATCCATGGGATGCAGGCCCAGATGATGTGGCGGAGCAGAGCGAGTCAGACCAAGAGAACGACCCCATATCCAAAGAAAATGAGGAGGGCTCATTTGCCGCGGTCGATCTTCGCGCCTCGGGAGAGCCTGACGCCGCTCAGGAGGACGACGGCGAGCCGATCGACGAGTCGCTGCTGACACCCCAGGGTCGCCTGCGCGACGTGGTCACCGACGACCCCGATTTCGTGTGGGAGCTACCGGGAGCGGAGCGCATCCTGACGCGCTCCACCGCCGAGCAGGCACGCCCGGACACCGCCGGACAGGAGCGCACAGCAACGGCGCTGGTCGAGGCGCTCGGGCACTTCGGCGTACAGGCGAAGGTGATCGGCACGGTTGCCGGTCCGCACATCACGCGCTATGAGCTGCGACTCGCACCGGGCACCAAGGTGGCCAAGGTGGCCCAGCTCAAGGACGACCTCGCCTACGCGCTCGCCGCGACCGACATCCGCATCCTGGCTCCGATCCCGGGGAAGCAGGCCGTCGGCGTGGAGGTACCGAACGCCAAGCGCCGCATGGTGCGCCTCGGCGATGTCTTCCAACAGCCGCCGAAGGACTGGTCGCCGCTGACGGTGTGGCTCGGCAAGGACGTCGCCGGCAAGGCGATTGGGGCCGACCTTGCGAAGATGCCGCATCTGCTCGTGGCGGGCACGACCGGCGCCGGCAAGTCGGGCGCGATCAACGCGATGTTGTGCAGCGTGCTGTTGCGCGCGACCCCGCACGAGCTGCGCCTCGTGCTGGTGGACCCAAAGCAAGTGGAGCTCAACCACTACGAGTCGATCCCGCATCTGCTGACGCCGGTGATCACGAGCCCGCGCATGGCAGCCAACGCGCTGCAGAACCTGGTGCGCGAGATGGAGCAGCGCTACGGGATCATGTCGCTGGCGCGCACGCGCAGCCTGGTGGAGCTCAACAAGGCGCGCGCGCTGCGCTCGGAAGCGCCGCTGCCCTACATCCTGTGCGTGATCGACGAGCTCGCGGACCTGATGATGGTCGCGCCCGCTGACGTGGAGGACTCGATCATCCGCCTCGCCCAGAAGGCCCGCGCGGTTGGCATCCATCTAGTGCTCGCCACGCAGAGCCCGCGCGTGGACGTGATCACGGGCATGATCAAGGCCAATGTGCCTTCGCGAATCGCCTTCTCGGTCTCAAGCCAGACCGATTCGCGCGTGATCCTCGACCAGAACGGCGCGGAGTCGCTGCTGGGGCAGGGCGACATGCTGTTCAGCCCCGTCGGCTCCTCGCGCTTGCAGCGCATCCAGGGCGCCTACATCGACGAGGCACAGATTGCGAAGCTGACCGACATGTGGCGCAAGCAGGGCGAGCCGGAACTGCGCGAGGAGCTGCTTGAGGAGGTCGAGCCCACCGAGCCCGAGAAGAGCTCAGACGACGAGTTCGATCCCGACGAGGATCCGCTGCTGAGCGACGCGATCCGCCTCGTGGCGGAAATGCAGACCGCGTCCACCTCGATGCTGCAACGACGCCTGCGCCTTGGCTACACGCGCGCCGGCCGCCTGATCGACATGCTCGAGCGCCGCGGCGTGATCTCTGGCTATGAGGGATCCAAGCCACGTCAAGTGTTGATTGGAGAGGGGGACGTTCCGCGGGTGCTCGCCATGGTTGGTGAGCCTGGCGGCTCGCAGGCGACGAATGAGTCCGCTCACGTCAACAGCTGACAGCTCGCCTCGGGCATCAGGTTGCGTGCGAGCGCAAGGGCTCGGTTCGTGTTTCAACCGCGCGCAACCGCGTGTGCGGATAACGCTCTTGTGGCCAACAATCACTAGCCTGTTGCACTGATATGGCCGAGATCGGAGCGACACTGCGAGAGGCACGGATGCGTGCTCGTATCGACGTGTCGGAGATCGAGGCCGAGACGAAGATCCGCGCCAAGTACCTGCGGGCGCTCGAGAACGAAGAGTGGGACCTGCTGCCGGGCCCGACTTTCGTGCGCTCCTTCCTGCGCACCTACGCTCAGGCTCTCGGCCTGGACGCCAAGGCGCTGATCGACGAATACCGCTTGCACTATGAGCGCCCGAGCGAGCTCGAGCACCAGCCTGTGATGTCGCCTCCGCGGCGCACCCCCTCGCGTCCACGTAGGGGTAGACCAGGGCTTTCGCGCGGCTATGTGATCGCCACGGCGGTCTTCGCGGTGCTGATCGTGTTGCTGCTCGTGGGCCTGCTGTCCGGCAAAGGGGGTGGCGGTCCCTCCTCGACCCAGGCGAGCTCGACCGGCACCCAGCCCTCCCACGAGCCTAGTCACAGCAGCCACGGGGCGACGCATTCGAGGTCATCGGTGCGCAGCGACGCGAGCGGCCGGGTCGCCCTCGTGCTGAAGCCGACAGGGCCCGTGTACGTGTGCCTCATAGACGCCGCGGGCAGCAAGCGTATTCCGGGGGAGACGATCGAACCGGGCGCCTACACCCCCCGCACCTATCACTCGACGCGCTTCGAGCTCGTGCTCGGCAATAACGCGGTGACGATGTACGTCGATGGCAAAGCACTGACCGTGCCCGCGTCGGGCAAGCCGATCGGCTACTCGATCACGAGCGCGGGGCGTCATACGTTGACGGCCAGCCAGCAGCCCTCGTGCGGATGAGCGACGCCCCGCGCGCCGGCATCCTCGTGACCGGCACCGAGGTGCTGAGTGGACGAGTACGCGACCGCAACGGCCCGTGGCTTGCCGATCGTCTGCTGGAGGCCGGGATCGACCTGGCCCACATCGCGATCGTTGGCGACCGGCCGCGGGACCTCGAGGGTGCGCTGCGCTTCATGGCGCAGGAGGGCCTTGACGTCGTGCTCACGAGCGGTGGCTTGGGCCCAACGGCCGACGATCTGACTGCCGAGGTCGTGGGCGCCTTCCAGGCCCGCGAGATGGTGCTGGACGAGGCGCTTGAGGGTCGCATCGCCGAGATCCTGCGCCCGCTCGCCGCGCGCTACCCCAACCTGGACCGCGACGCGATCGCCCACGGCAATCGCAAGCAGGCGACGATCCCGCGTGGTTCGACCGTGCTCGAGCCGGTGGGTACCGCGCCAGGCCTCCTCGTCACCCCTGCCGATGGGCGCACTGGCCCGACGATCGTCGTGTTGCCGGGCCCGCCGCGCGAGCTGCAGCCGATGTGGCACCAGGCGGTGAGGACCGAGGCGTGGCTGGCGGCCGTCGCCGGCGCGCGCGCCTATCGCCAGGAGATGCTGCGCCTGTTCGGGATACCGGAGTCCGAGATCGCGGAGACGCTGCGCGCCGCCGAGCGCGAGGGCATCGACCTGGGCCGGCTCGAGATCACGACCTGCCTGCGCAGCGGTGAGATCGAGATCGTCACGCGCTATGAGCCCGACGCCCAGAAGACGTATGACGAGTTCGCACAGATCGTCGCGACGCGCCACGCCGACACGCTCTACTCGACCGATGGCACCACGATCGACACGCAGGTGGCGGCGCTGCTGCGCGGCGAGCGAGTCGCGCCGGCCGATCTCGATCGATTCGATGACGCCGAGCGAAGCAGCTCGACGGGGATGCCGCGCACTGTCGCCGTGGCCGAGTCGTGCACGGGCGGTTTGCTGTTGGCCCGCTTGACGGACCCACCGGGCGCCTCGGAGTACGTGCTTGGCGGAATCGTGGCCTACTCCGATGAGGCCAAGATCGCCCAGGTGGGCGTGGAGCGTGAGACGATCGGGCAGCACGGCGCCGTGTCCGAGCAGGTGGCGCAAGCGCTTGCCGATGGCGCGCGAGCGAAGCTCGGCGCGGATGTCGGGGTGGGGATCACCGGAATAGCGGGCCCCGGCGGAGGCAGTGAGGAGAAGCCGGTAGGACTCGTGTGGATCTGCGTCTCCGCTCCCCAGGGCGCGAGCCTGACGCGCTCTGTGCGCCTGCCGGGCGCCAGGGCGGACATACGCGAACGGGCCGCGCTCGTCGCGATGCACATGCTCCGCCGCCTTCTCGACGGTGAGCGGGACGGTGAGCGCGAGCCCCAGCCGACGCCGGCCGGGCCCCGGTAAGCGTGTCTCGCTCCGGGGTACGCTGAGAATGTGATCAGGAGCCCCACAGCGCGCCTGTTCGTCGCGGTCGATCCTCCCGAGGAGGTGCGCGCGCGGCTATGCGCGTGGGCGCGCGAAGCCGCGGGCGCAGGCAGTGATCGCGAGCTCACAAACGCGTCGCTGCGCCTGCTCGACCCCGAGCTGTTGCACGTGACCCTGTGCTTCCTCGGCAACCGGCCGGTGGTGGAGATGGACATGCTCGCCGAGCAGATAGCGGTGTGCGGCGCAAAGGCGGGCGAGCTGTCGCTTGGCGCGCCCCTGTGGCTGCCCGAGCGCAGCCCGCGCGCGCTGGCTGTGGAGCTCCACGACGAGCGCGGCAGGCTTGCCAAGCTGCAAGCCGAGGTCGTGACCGCGATGCAACAGGTCAGCGGCTGGCAAGCGAACGGCGCCGCGCACACAGGCGTGAGCGCCACGGGCGCCAAGCGACGCTTTCACCCTCACGTAACCGTCGCCCGCCTGGGCCGTGGCACGGCTCCGCGACAGCGCACGCTGCCACCCACCCCCTCGGCCTCGTTCACCCCCCGCGAAGTGGTGCTGTATCGCTCGTGGCTCTCACCCCAGGGCGCAAGCTATGAAGCGGTCGCGGCTCAAGCGCTCGGCTGACTTCCATCGACGCCGCGTTACCCTTCGTGGACCATGAAGCGCTACCACCTGACGACCTTCGGCTGTCAAATGAACGAGCACGACTCCGAGCGCATGAAGGGGATGCTCGAGTCGCTTGGCTACAGCGAGGCGCCCGAGCGCGGCGAAGCCGACCTGATCCTGTTCAACACGTGCTCGATCCGTGAGACGGCGGATAGCCGCTTCGTGGCGCACTTGGGGGAGGCCAAGCGCCTGAAGCGCGAACAGCCCGAGCGCGTCGTGGGCGTGGGCGGCTGCTGGGCGCAGTCCGTCAAGGAGGAGGTGTTCGAGCGCTTCCCGTTCGTCGACGTCGCGTTCGGCCCTGGCCAGACGCACAAGCTCGCCGAGTTCCTGACAAGCGACTCGCTCACGGCGCAGGGCTACTTCGAGTTCGAGGGCTTCACCGGCCACCTGCCCGCCAAGCGGGCGCGTGCGTTCCAGGGCTGGCTGCAGATCAGCGTGGGGTGCAATTGCCGCTGCTCCTATTGCATCGTGCCGAGCACGCGCGGGCGCGAGGTGTCGAGGCCACTCGAGGAGCTGGTGGCCGAGGTGCGCACGATGGCAGCCGATGGCGTGCGCGAGGTGACCTTGCTCGGCCAGAACGTCAACTCCTACGGACGCGACCTACTCGTGGCTCGTAATGGGGTAGGGGTGCCCCAGGGCGATGGCCTTGACGTTCTAAACGGGGCGCCCCCTGCGCACGCGGGGGGACCACGAGCCGAAGGCGGTCGCCGTTCCCGCACTTTCGCGGAGCTGCTGCACGCGATCGACGCGATCGACGGGATCGAGCGCATCCGCTACACAAGCCCGCACCCGAAGGACATGCGCGAGGATGTGATCCGGGCGCACGCGGAGCTCGCGAGCGTGTGCGAGCACATCCACCTGCCGCTGCAATCGGGCTCGAGTCGCATTCTGAAGGCAATGCGCCGTACCTACGATCGTGAGCGCTACCTGGACCGCGTGGCATTGATTCGCGAGCACGTGCCCGACGTGTCGCTCACGACAGACATCATCGTCGGCTTCCCGGGTGAGACCGAGGATGACTTCGAGCAGACGCTTGCGGTGGCCGAGCAGGTGGGCTACGACAGCGCGTTCACGTTCGTGTTCTCGCCCCGCCGGGGCACGGAGGCGGCCGAGATAACCGAGGGGATCGTGGCCCATCCGGTCAAGGTGGAGCGCATGGAGCGCCTTTTGGAGGTGGTCCAGCGGCGTGCCCTGGAGCGCGCCCAGCGCTTCGTGGGTCGCACGGTGGAGGTGCTGGTCGAAGGCCCCTCACGCACAAATCCCGAGCGCCAGCGTGGACGCACGAGCCACAACAAGGCCGTCAACTTCGCGGGACTCGCGGCCCCCGGAGAGTTCGCGCAGGTGCAGATCACGGCCGCCACCAGCCAGACCCTCTCCGGCGAGGAGAGCCTTGTGGCCCGCGCCATCGGCTGAGCGAAAGCGACGCCGGCGGCGCAGGCAGTCGGCTGTGATGGTCGCGAAAGAGGGTGTCCGCGCGCGCACGGGGGGCCGGTCGTACAGGGGACTCACCGACAGCCGGCGGCGGACGCGGTGGGGGCTGGAGCCCGCCCGCAAAGAACACGAACGCGTGTTCGTATCGTTCCGTCCGGCGCCCCCTCTAGCTTGTAGCCTCCAACTTCGACAGGAGGAGCAAAGACGATGCCCGTGACCGATGAGGAGAAGGCCGCAAAGGCGCGCGACGCGGCCCTGCAGGGCGCGCTGGGCCAGATCGAGCGCGAGTTCGGCAAGGGCTCGGTCATGCGCATGGGCGACGAGGGCGCGCAGGTGCGCGTGGACGCGATCCCCACGGGCGCGCTATCGCTCGACCTGGCGCTCGGCATCGGCGGCGTACCGAAGGGGCGCATCGTCGAGGTGTTCGGCCCGGAGTCCTCGGGCAAGACAACGCTCATCTACCACGTGCTCGCCGAAGCCCAGCGGCTCGGGGGAGTGTGCGCGTTCATCGACGCCGAGCACGCGATGGACCCGCTGTACGCCAAGGAGATCGGCGTGGACATCGACGAGCTGCTTGTCTCCCAGCCCGACTATGGCGAGCAGGCGCTTGAGATCGCCGACATGCTCGTGCGCTCAGGGGCCGTGGATGTCGTCGCGATCGATTCGGTCGCCGCGCTCACCCCGCGCGTGGAGCTCGAGGGCCAGATGGGCGATCAGACGGTGGGGGCGCAGGCGCGCATGATGTCCCAGGCGATGCGCAAGATCGCCGGCAACCTGAACCGCACCCAGACGCTCTGCATCCTGACCAACCAGATCCGCGAAAAGGTCGGCGTCATGTTTGGCTCGCCCGAGACCCAGCCCGGTGGGCGTGCATTGAAGTTCTATGCCTCCCAGCGCCTTGACATCCGCCGCATCGAGACGCTGAAGGACGGCACCGAGGCGGTCGGCAACCGGGTACGCGTGAAGGTGGTCAAGAACAAGCTCGCCGCCCCCTTCCGCCAAGCCGAGTTCGACATCGAGTTCGGCAAGGGCATCTCGACCTCCGGTTGCCTCGTGGACCTCGGGATCGAGCACGGCATCGTCACGAAGTCCGGTTCGTTCTTCTCCTACGGCAACGACCGCCTCGGCCAGGGCCGTGGCAACGCGAAGGCCTATCTCGACCAGAACCCGGCGATCGCCGGTGAGATCGAGCGCAAGGTGTACGCGGCGCTGGGAATCGGGGCCGACAAGGTCAGGCCGATCCAAGGCACGGAGACCCCACTGGCAGTAGTAGCACCAGAGCCGGTGGAGGCAGAGGCGGACACGCGAGCAGCCTGACAGCGCAGTCGAGGCAAACGTGGATAGCGAAAGCCTCCCGGGCGGTGGGACAATCCCGCCCGGGAGGCTCTATTCGCGTAGCCCCACGGGGCCGTGATTACTGGGTCGTGGCACCTGCCGGGGCGCCGCCTTCATAGGCCGAGCCCGAGTTCGAGCCAGAGCCCGAGCTGGACCCCGACGAGCCGGACTTGCCGCCCATGTTCGGGCAGGGGTGGCCCGAGGAGCCCGACGGTGGCGTCGTCGAGGGCGCCGTGCCGGTCGATGGCGTTGTCGTCGTGGACGGCCGCGTCGCCGTGTTGCTGGTGGACGTGGGCGTCGTGGAGCTCGGTGCCGCCGCGGCACCGGCGATGCCGGCAACAGCTCCGCCCGTGGCGAGAGCGCCCACGACGAGACCTACTCGGATAATGCCTCTGCTTTTCATACGCGAACCTCCGGTGGGTGGGTGCGGGTTACGCCAACCATCCTGGGGCCCATCCCTAAGGCGACGGGAACGCGCGTCTAAGTAGAAGCGAAGGACTTTGTAGGAGGCTTTCTTATGCTCCCCGCCCCGGGGGACCCTGAAACGTCGGGCGCAGCATGGCGCCGCTCAGCGAGCGTCCTAGGCTTTGGCTTTATGGCCGTCGGCCAAGTCGTATGCGATCTTGTCGCTGCCGGACTTGCGCGTGAACGTGGCCGAGAGCTCGGGCGCGATACCGGCAAAGGTGGACCCCAGACGCAACGCGATCGGCGCGACATCCACCTCACCACGATTTTGCTCGATCGCTCTCACCACAGCCTTGGCGACATCGTCCGGGCTGCGCGTGCCCACGCCCGTCGGCAGCTTCACGCCCGCGTCGGCGAACATGCCCGCTTCGCGGATGAAGCCCGGGAAGACGGCGGACACACCCACGCCGGTTCCGTGCAGCTCGGCGCGCATCGCACCGGCAAAGCCACGCAGGCCGAACTTGGTGGCGTTGTAAATGGAGCTGCCCGCCGTCGAGGCCTTACCCGAGAGCGAGGACATGAACAGCAGGTGGCCGCGGCCCCGCGCCACCATCTCGGGTGCCAAGGCATGGGCCATGGCGATCGGAGCGCGCAGGTTGACCTCAAGCGCGCTGTCGATCTGATCGAGCGTGAGAGAGTCGAGCTTGCCACTGCCCGGGAGAGCGGCATTGGCCACCAGGATGTCGACCTCGCCCGCCTCTGAAAGCAGGCGCTCCACCTCCGCGGCGTCGCTCAGGTCCACCGCAAGAGCACGCGCGTCCAGCTCGGATGCCAGCGGCTCCAACACATCCAGGCGCCGTCCGCTGAGGATGAGCTGGGCGCCCTGGGCGGACAGGGCGCGGGCGATCGCGTGGCCGAGGCCACCGGTCGCGCCGGTGACGAGCACCTTGGAGCCGGAGATCTGCATGAGCTGCAAGCCTACGGCAATGTCCTCGCGCGCGCATGTGATCGCACTGTTCGGACCGACCGGCGTCGGCAAGACGGCCGTGGCCATTGCTCTCGCGAGCCGTCTCAGCGCACGCGGGGAGCGGCCCGTGGCGATATCGGCGGATGCCCTGCAGGTCTACGAAGGCATCGAGACGCTCACGGGGGTGGCCACACGGGCCGAGCAGAGCAAGCTCGAGCACAGGCTCGTGTCGTTCCTGCCGATCGACGCGAGCTTCAGCGCCGGGCAGTATGCGGATCTGGCACACGCCGAGATCGACGACGCCCTCGCCGAAGACCGCAGGCCAATAGTGGTCGGAGGGACCGGCTTGTATCTGCGCGCGGCGCTCACCGAGCTCGACCTGCGCCCACCGCCGCCGGAGGGCGTGCGCGAGCGCTGGACGGCTGAGCTCGAACGCTACGGTGCACCTGCCTTGCACGCTCAGCTCGCGCAGCGTGCGCCGTGGGCGGCGCAGGGAATCGATCCGAACGACCGCCAGCGCATCGTGCGCTCACTCGAGCTGCTCGACGCGGGTGAGTTGGAGCCACCCAGCGGACCATCGCAGTTGTGGACCGAGGACATGCGCCAGCCCACGCTGCTGATGGGACTGGTGATGGAACGAGAGACGCTGTACGCACGCATAGACGCACGTGTGGAGGCGATGCTCGCCGCGGGAGTGCGCGAGGAGGTGTTGCGCGCACACGCGGCCGGAGCCAGCGCGGCGGCACGCAAGGCGCTCGGCTTCGAGCAGTTGCTCTCAGACGACGTGGAGGCAATGAAGCGCCACACGCGCAACTACGCGCGCCGCCAGCTCACGTGGATGCGCAAGCTCGCTGGGGTCCATCTGCTCGACCTAAGTGAGCGCACAGCCGAGGAGGCGGCAGGGGAGATAGCCCTTGCGTTGGACCGGCTGGAGTCGCGGTCTGATGGGTCGAGGGCCTAGGCTGGGGTCGCGACCTGAAGGGTCAAGGGCCTAGGCTGAGGTCGCGGTCTGAAGGGTCAAGGGCCTAGGCTGGGGTCGCGGTCTGAAGGGTCAAGGGCCTAGGCTGGGGTCGCGGTCTGAAGGGTCAAGGGCCTAGGCTGGGGTCACGGTCTGAAAGGTCGAGCGCCTAGGCTGGGGTCGCGGTCTGAAGGGTCAAGGGCCTAGGCTGGGGTCACGGTCTGAAAGGTCGAGCGCCTAGCCTGGAGTCGCGACCTGAAGGGTCAAGCGCCCAGGCTGGGGTCACGGTCTGATGGGTCGAGCGCCTAGACTCTCGCGCCGCATGGCAACTCGCACTCAACAGATGTCGCCCCACCCCGCCTGCCCCGCGGATCACATGAACCGGTGGTGTGTCACATGAGGTTCGAGAAGTGGCAAGCACTCGGCAACGACTACATGATCGTGGAGCGGGCAGAGCTGCCGTTCGAGCTGACACCTGCGCGCATCCGCAAGCTGTGCGCGGGCCACTTCGGCGTGTTCGCCGACGGGGTGTTGCTGCTCGCCCCCTCCGAGGACCGGCGCTTTGTTGCCCATCTGCGCATCTATAACCCCGATGGCTCCGAGGCTGAGCTATCTGGCAACGGTGCACGTGAGGCGATCCTCTATCTGCGCCGGCGCGGTTGGACAGACCAGGACGTCTTCTCGATCCAGACCGCCGCAGGGGAGATACGCCCGACGATCACGGGCCCCGACACGTGTCGGGTCGATATGGGCCACGCACGGCTCACGTCCAAGGATTTCCCTGCCGGCCCCGCGGACGGTCGTGGCGAGCTCGTCGCCGACGGCCGTGCGTGGAGCTTTCAGCACGTGTCGATCGGCAATCCCCAGTGCGCCATCCACGTCGAGGACCTGGCTACCTTGAACGCGCTGGACCTGCCGAGCATCGGGCCTGCGATCGAAGCGCACGAGCTGTTCCCAAACCGCACGAACGTGTCGTGGTACACGCAGGTAGGGTCCGTCACGCGCGAGGGCGATGGTGGGCCCGAGAACGGAGGCGACGGCGGAGACGAGGAGCGGGTCCTGAGCGTGGGCTCGATCCGCGCGCGGATCTTCGAGCGCGGGGTAGGGGAGACGCTCTCCTCTGGCACCGGCGCCACGGGCGCCGCGGTGGCCAACCATCTGCGCGGAGGGCCCGCGCACGCAACCGTGCTGCTAGAAGGGGGAGAGCTGAACGTTGAGGTCGGAGAGGATTGCCACGTCAACCTGACAGGCTGGGCGCGACCTGTGTTCGCAGGGAGACTCAGCGACGAGTTCGTAGCAGAGTTGATTGACACAGACGGAGGAGTTGCATGAGACCGAGTGAGCGCCTGAGTCGTATCCCGCCATACCTGTTCGCCGAACTGGAGCGCAAGATCGCCGCCAAGCAGGCGGCGGGCGTTGACGTCATCAGTTTGGGGATCGGCGATCCTGACAGGCCCACCCCTGCCCTGATCGTGGAGGCCATGCAGGAGGCCGTCACCGAGCCTGAGACCCACCGCTATCCCTCCAACCGCGGGCGTGGCGACTTCCGCCAGGCACTCAGCGACTTCTACGCTCGCCGCTTTGACGTGACGCTCGATCCCTCAAGCGAGATCATCCCTGCGATCGGGGCCAAGGAGGCGATCTTCAACCTCAACCTCGCCTTCCTCGACCAGGGCGATGTGGCGCTTGCGTCTGACCCCGGCTACCCGGTGTATACGGCCGGCCCGCTGATGGCCGGCGGCAATCCCGTCGTGATGCCACTCGTGCCGGCGCTCGGCTTCGTGCCCGACCTCGACACGATCGACGAACAGACGGCCAGCCGCGCAAAGCTGATGTTCCTGAACTACCCCAACAACCCCACGGGGGCGATCGTGCCGCCCGGCTTCTTCGATCTGGTGGTGGACTTCGCCAAGACCTACGAGATCCTTGTGGTGCACGACAACGCCTACAGCGAGACCACTTACGACGGCTACCGCGCGCCCTCGTTCCTGCAAACGCCCGGGGCCAAGGAGGTTGGCATCGAGGTGTTCTCGCTTTCCAAGGGCTACAACATGACCGGTTGGCGTTGCGCGGCGGTGCTCGGCAACGCGGAGGTCATCGAACACTACTGGCGCTTGAAGACGAACATCGACTCCGGCCTGTTCGAGGCTGTGCAGCTCGCGGGGATCGCGGCGCTCGCGCCCGACACCGACGCCGAGGTGGCCTCGATGAACGAGCTGTATCGCATCCGTCGCGACCTGGTGTGCGACGCGCTCGCGAAGGCCGGTGTGCACGTCAACGCGCCCAAGGGCACGATCTACGTGTGGGCTCCGATCCCGGAAGGCTTTGGGAGCTCGGTGGCTTACTGCGAGCACGTGCTCGAGCAGGCTGCGGTTGTGGTCTCACCCGGCAGCGCCTATGGGCCGAGCGGGGAGGGTTGGTTTCGTATAGCCCTGACCACACCCGACGAGCGCCTGGCCGAGGCTGTGGAGCGTTTGGCCTCACTCGGCGGCTGATCTACACTCGAACTGGATGAGCCAACCCGCCCAGCGCGCTCGCCAGCGCGCGTTCTGCATCGCCGCGCTCCCCGACGAGGACAACCTCGACGAGTTGCGCGAGCTGTTGCGCACGGCCGGCGTCGAAGTCGTGGGGGAGATGGTTCAGCGTCGGGAGCAACCCCACCCGAACACCTACCTGGGCCCAGGCAAGGTGGGCGAAGCCAAGCAGGCCGCGATTGCGTGCGACGCGAATGTGATCGTCTGCGACGACGAGCTGAGCGCTCGTCAGGAGCGCAACCTGGAGCAGGCGCTCGGCATGCCCGTCATCGACCGCACGAGCGTGATCCTCGACATCTTCGCGACGCATGCATCGAGCGCCGAGGGAAAGCTGCAGGTGGAGCTCGCCCAGCTCGAGTACAACCTCGCCCGTATGCGCGGCCTGTGGACCCATCTTGAGCGACTCGGCGGTGGCATCGGCACACGTGGACCGGGAGAGACCCAGATAGAGACCGACCGGCGCCTCGCGCGCAACAGGATCGCGACGCTGCGCCGGCGCTTGGAGCACGTGAAGGGCACGCGCTCGGTGATGCGCGCCGAGCGCGAGCGGGCGGCACTGCCAAGCATCGCGCTCGCCGGCTACACCAATGCGGGCAAGAGCACGCTGCTCAACGCTCTCACAGGCTCGGACGTGGGGGTGCGAGACCGGCTGTTCCACACACTCGATCCGAGCACGCGCATGACGCGCATCGACGGACGCGCCCACCTGCTCACCGACACCGTCGGCTTCATTCGCAAGTTGCCTCACCAAGTAGTGGATGCATTCGGCGCGACGCTACAGGAGACCCGTCTGGCCGACCTGTTGCTGCACGTAATCGATGCCTCAGCCCCCGAGCACGACCAGATCGCGATGCGCAGAGCAGTCGAGGAGGTGCTCGAGGAGATCGGCGCCGGCGAGAGCCCCAGGGTGCTCGTGCTCAACAAGACCGACCTACTCGACGAGGAGGCTCGCGAGGAATTGCGCTTGGCTCATCCAGACGCGGTGCTCGTCAGCGGTGTCATCGGCGATGGCCTGCCGGAGCTCGAGCAGCGGATCGAGCAGGAGCTGCGCCACATGCTGCGCCCGATGGAGTTGCTTGTGCCCTATTCCCAAGGGGGCAGTCTCGCCGAGCTACACGACATAGCCGGTGACCTGCGCCGCCAGGACACGCCTGAGGGCGTGCTCGTACGCGCGCTGGTGCCGGCGCGGCTGGCGGAGCGCTACGCGCGCTTTGCTGTCGCGTAGCGTCTAGACGTTCTCTGGGCAAGCGAGACAAGGATGCAGCGACCGCAGTGTGCTCAGCACACAAGGGAGCGAAGACGCAGTATCGCGCAGCCCAGAGAACGTCTAGCGATCGTCGCCGCTGCCCGAGAGCACACCTCGTTGCTGGCGGGAGAAAAGCTTCTCCAGGTTCTGGCCGGCAATCTCGTTCAAGTCGAGGCCAAGCTCCGTGGCTAGCTGAGCGACATACCAGAGCACATCGCCAAGCTCCTTTGACATCGCCGCGCGGCGCTCGTCGCTGACCTTGCCGGCGTCGTCGCGGATCGCCTTCTTGACATGCTCGGCCACCTCGCCCGCCTCGCCCGCGAGCCCTAGCGCGGGGTACGCAAGCCACGCCTCTCGGGGATACTCGGCCGTACGACGCGATTCGCGTTGATACTCAGATAGATCCATGGCTTCTGAAACAACTCGACCCGCCGGAGCGGGTCGAGTGTGGGTGTGGAGGAGCTACCTCCGAACGATTGTCAATGTCACACAGAATACCAGGGAACCTGCGAACCCGGCCTGACACAAGACGGGTAGCTATCCCGCGAGCGCGTGACAATTGCAAACTCTGTCAAGACCGGGTCCAGCAGCTTTGTTGGCGGCGGGCGGGAGAGTCGAACTCCATCCGGGAGCTACCCGAATTCCCGATTGACAATCGTTCACGTCGACCGCGACGCAACACCCGCCGTCGCAGACAATTGTACTACAACCATCGGATGGTTCTTGGCATCAGACCCCGGCGGCGCGACGGGCGCTCGTATGAGCTTCCCTCTCGAAACTGTCGTCAAGCGACGTGAGCGCGCCAGTATCGATGCCAAGGGCCGTGGAGATCAGCCAGTCGGCGAACCACGTGTTCTTCGGCAACAGGGGGCCATGGAGATAGGTACCGATCGTGTTGCCCGCGCGTGCGCCCTCAAAGCCGCTGCGCCCGTCGTTGCCGTGACCTTTGAGCACGCGTCCCAACGGGGCGGCGTCCGATCCGAGATGAGTGCGTCCGCCGTGATTCTCAAAGCCCGCGAGCACGTGCACGTCACCATCGAGGTGGACCTCGATCGCGACGTTGCCGATCAGTCGCTGACCTGGCTCACGGACGGTGCGCACGTCGAGCAGGCCGACGCCCTGGAGTTGATCGTCACCCAGCGTGTAGGACTCGCCGAGCAGCTGATAGCCACCGCATACGCCGAGCACGATCGCCCCGCGCGAAGCGGCCTCATACAGTGGCTCGCGCTTGCCGGCGACCAGGTCCTCGGCGCACAGCTGCTGGTCGCGATCCTGACCGCCGCCGAGGTAGTAGATGTCGTGGGCGCCGCCGTCAAGTGATTCACCTAGCCCGCTGCCGCTCAATTGGAAATCGATGCCGCGCCAGGCGCAGCGGCGCTGCAGCACGAACAGGTTGCCGCGATCGGCGTAGATATTCATCAGGTCTGGGTACAGCGCGCATACCCGCAGCACACGTCCCTCGGTCGCGCTTACCGCCATGAGCTGTTCGCCTCTCCGCGTGCCACAAGCAGCTCTCGCAACGACAGCATCGCAGTGTATGTCGGAAGCACGTACAGGGGCGGCTTGTCACCCTCATCCAAATAATCATCGGCCACCCGTGCAAGCGCGTGCGACAGGTCCTCAACCACCGTGATCCGCTCGGGCTCAACTCCGGCGTACTTCAAGCGCAGTGCCAGCTCCGCAGCCCGCGTGCCCGAGCATGTCGCGCTGCGCACGCGCCCAGCCAGCAGCTCGAAGTCGGCGTCCCAGATCCACGATACGTCGTGGCCGTCGGCGGTATTGTCGTTGAGCACCCCCAGCAGATCGTGGCTGCCGGGCTCAAGCGCCAGCGTGCGCAGTACCTCGTTGGCACCCGCCGGGTTCTTGACGAGCAGAATGCGCGTCTCGCGCCCACCCACGGTCACAGTCTCCGCACGGCCGAAAGCCGCCTTGGTGCTTTCCAGTCCCGTGACGATGTCAGCCAACGGGATCTCCAAGGCAACGGCCAGCGCGGCGGCGGCGAGCGCGTTGTACACGTTGTACAGGCCCGGCAGCGCGAGCTTCACATCCGCCTCTCCCTCGGGCGTGCTCAACCGGAAGCGTGCCGAGCGCACGCCTTCCAAGACGACCGAGCGGGCGAGCACGGTGGGTGAGGGCCGTCGCTGCCCACACGAGGGACAGTGGTAGTGGCCAAGATGACCGAGATAGATCGCGTCGAATGTGTACGGCGCCCCGCAGCGCCGGCAGTGCTTTGCGTCGGCGGCGTGTGCCATTCCCTCGAGCTCAAGCGTGTCGTCCTCAACGCCGTAGTACACGACGTCGGCTCGATCGCGTCCTAGGTCCGCAACGAGCGGGTCATCCGCGTTGCACACAAGACGCGCCCGCGCGGCTGTGCCGCCCGCACTGACGGCGGTAGTCCAGCGCTCGGCGATTGTGTCCAGCTCGCCATAGCGGTCGAGCTGGTCGCGGAACAGGTTGCCGAGCACGATCGCCTGTGGATGAAGCTGCGCCGCGAGCCGGTCGAGCCACAGCTCATCCACCTCGAACAGGCCCAGCTCGCCGGCAATCGTTCCGCGCCGGCCAGCCGCTGTGAGCAACGTCGAGGCGATCCCGCCGGCCATGTTGGCTCCGGCCTGGTTATGCACGAGCGAGATGCCCGCGCGCTCGAGAATGCTCGCGGCCATCGTCGCTGTCGTGGTCTTGCCGTTGGTCGCGGATACGACCACGCTGCCCCGGGGCAAGCGTGCCGCCAGCACGCCGATCGCGGACGGGTCCATCCTCACGAGCAGCTTGCCTGGCAGGCTCGTGCCGCCCCCGCCGTGCACACGGGAGACGGCGCCGACGACACGCGCAAGCGCGAGCTTCGGCTCGAGCAGAGCGCTCATCGCCCGGTTGCGGCTGCGTCCGTGCCGGCGGGCCCATCGAGGAAGGCATCCCCACCCACGCCGTCCGCGGGCACGAGCACCCGCACTGCGCCGCTCACCGCCCTGACGCGCAACGGCAACTCGCCGATCGGGTCGCCATCGGCATACATCGTGAATGGGCGATCGGCGCTAACGGAGACCTCACGGGCTCGAAAGACCTTCACGCCCGGCTCATGCACGTGAGCCCCGCTAAAGACCTTCGGCAAGATCCTCGTCAGAAATCTGAGCTTGCTGACACTTTCGAGCACCACAACGTCGAGCAGGCCATCGTCGAGCATCGCATCGGGCGCCGCGCGCATCCCGCCGCCATAGGTCCTCGAGTTGCAGGCCCCAACGGTATAAGCCATGAATTTGTGACGCTCGACCGGCCCATTGCGCGTAGGCGCCTCAGGGGATGCCTGCCTCCCGCTGCCGGAGCTAACAGAACCGGTGAGCTCGATCTCGAAGCGAGCGGGCCGCCACGACAGCAAAGCCCGTAGCGCGCCATAGGCGTACACAAGCCCACCCAGCCATGCCGGCGCCTGGTTTGCGATCCGGTTCGCTTCGCTGTCAAAGCCCACACTCGCGATCCCCACGAACGCCTGCCCACCAACCTCGCCGAGATCGAGCTTGCGCGAGAAGCCAGCCGCGATCACGGCACAAGCCTGCACAGGATCCCCCGGGATGCCAAGGACACGCGCGAGATCATTGCCACGACCTCCGGGCAGCACACCCAACAGGGCGCTCGGAGTCTCGCGCAGAACGTCGGCGACAGCGCCCACCAAGCCGTCGCCGCTCAAGCACACGACGACCTCCCCGGCAAGCGCGGCGGAGCGCGCGAGCTCACGCGCGTGATCAAGATCGCGCGTCAGCTCGCTATGCACCTGAAGACCATTACCTTCAAGCGCCGCCAGCACGTCGGGCAACACACGACCGGCTTTTCCGCCGCCGGCGGAGGGATTCACGATCAGGCTCACGGGTGCGGTCACCGCCCAAGCGTATTGAGCCGGCGCACGAGCGGCCGGCGGGCATCCGCAGCACGAGTATTGGGAATCGCGGAAGGATGCTTAAGAATCCGCGAACATGGCTCAGCTCGAGGGGAGGCGCAACTATGCTGCGCCGATGTTCGTCCGCTCGAACGCTGTGCATCGCCTCTCCTCCTGCGCTGCCACGGCGACCCTCGGGCTGGCGCTTGCAGCATGTGGGTCCACCGCCGGCGGCAGTACGACGTCAAGCACGACCCGACCCTCAAATGGCAAGTCCACGCTTGCCACAAAGCCCGTCTCAGCCTTGAGCACCGGCAAATGCCTTGCCACGAAGGCGCCGGCGCCAAAGGGAGCACAGCACATCCCCAAGCCGACGCTCACGCTCGACCCCGCCAAGCGGTATGTCGTGAGCCTCACCACCAACTGCGGCACGATCGAGATTCAGCTCGATGTACGCGAGGCGCCCCGCACCACCGCTTCCTTTGCCTATCTCGTCAAGCGCGGCTTCTACAACGATCTCACCTTCCATCGCATCGCCGCCGACTTCGTGATCCAGGGCGGCGACCCCAATGGCGACGGCACCGGTGGACCCGGTTACAGGATCGTGGAGCCGCCCCCAAGCAACATGCGCTACACGCTCGGGACGGTCGCGATGGCCAAGACGGGCACCGATCCCGCGGGCGCCTCGGGCAGCCAATTCTTCATCGTCACGACTCAGGACGCGGCGCTACCGCCGCAGTACGCCGTAGTCGGAAACGTGGTGGGGAGCTTCGCGAGCGTGAAGGCGATATCCAAGCTGCCCACCGATCCACCGCAGGACGGCGCCCCGACGACGCCCGTCGTCATCAGCCAGGCGACGCTCTCCTCGAGCTGATCTCTACTTAGGCTTCGCAGAGCTGGGTTTGGCCGCCGCGGCCGTCGCCCGATCGCGACGCCTGCGTCCCACCATCGCAGCGACCGCCACGCCCGCAATAGCTAGGAAGAAGCCAAGCAGGATCCCCGGAGCAAGGCCAAGTCCACCGAACGGCAGCGCGATTAGCTCCACGATTCCCAGGCCGAGGGCCAACAGCGCGAGGATCAGGGCGAGAATCAGCAGGACCCCGCGCACGCGCGCGAGAATCCCAGCGCTGGCGGGGGGGATCAACAGCCCCATCGCCCGCAGCGCGAACATCTGGCGACCTGTCGGCGGAGTCTGCCCCAGACGCTCGACGGCACTCTTCAGATCGCCTGCGCGCCGCTCGGCGAGCGCCAGCGAGGCGTCGGCCATACGGCGTAGCTGCATCCGTTCCTGGGGCCGCGCCGCGGCGATCGCGCGTTGGAAGTACGCGCGCGCCTTCTCTGCATCGAAGCGCTCGGACGCTCGCGCGCCGAGTATCGCAAGCGCCGCCGACTTGTACTTCGTCTCTGTCTCCAGCTCCTCGTCGGAGCGCTGCTCGAGCGCTTCGATCGCAGCCTGCGCGCCACGCTGCTCGATGCGGACCTGTCGTTGCTTGGGAGCCATCGCCGCTCATTCTATGGGCGTTGCCCTTGTTGGGGGCTCGCGCCGAGCCTCAGGCGCTATTCTCGCTGCTCCCAGCTGTTTCGAGAGCTTATGCGTCGAATCACCTCGCACATATCACTGATCGCAGTGCTCGCAGCCGTGTGCTTCGCCGGCCCGGTGGCCGCGATCGCGACTGCGGCCACCGGCGCGAGCAGCCCCACAGTGAACAAGGCGGCCCTCGACAAGGCCGTGCAGGAAGCGCTCGCGAAAGCCCAGACAGGCACGAGCGCGGGCGCGAGCACCAGTGCGGGCACTCAGAACAGCGCGGCTGCGGGAGCCTCCAGCGGGAGCTTTGGCTCCTCTGAATCCTTCTCGAACCTGACCGGTAAAGGGGAAGAAGAAGAAGCGAGCACCTCAACTACTGCGACCACCTCGACGGCGGCGGCTTCGAGTGGAATATCGACGAGCGTGGTCGTGCCGGTCCTGATCGTATGCGTCCTGTTGTTGGGCGGAATCGCCTTCTTTATCGTGCGCGATGCACGTAACGTCGCCCCGGTGGGCGACGGCTTTGCCAGCGGCCCCTCCGCGCAAGACCAGGCAGCTCGCCGGCGCAAGCGTCGCTCGAAGGCCAAGGCAGCTCGCCAGCAGCGCAAGCGAAACCGCTGAGTGGCTATCGATGCATAAGCGAGCGTGCCACCACGCGGCGCGAGCGGGTGCGCACGCGTGAGGGGGAGGGGGCGCTCGGCGATCCGTGTGGACCGCGACGGGGCCTGTGGGGAAGAGGAAGCCTGGGGTGCGGCTCGGCGGGGGATCCGGGGAGAGCCTTGCTGCCACCTTCATCCTCGCCGGAGTCGGACTCACTCTGATCCCCGAGCGCGCTCATAGCGGAGTCCGAGCGATATGGCAGCCACAGCATCAGCGACGCGATGACCAGCTTGATGAGCACGATCAGTCCAAGCAGCAACCACAAAGACATGCAGTCGATGCTACTACCGCTCGGCGCGGTTCGCCATAGCTCTACCGACCCATAAGTGGGGCGAGGGCACACCGACCGGCACAGCGCTCAACGCCTCCAGCGACCGCGAATATGAGCTTGACGGTCCGAGGGACAGCGAGGTAGGAGAGGTGGAGGACATGTGGGCGCGGGTGTGCCATTGGCGTTAGCCCAGCTCGAGCTCACCCGTCGCGATGCAGACCTAACGAGATGAGGGTGTGGTGGACGTATCGGTCCCCCGCTGTTGCGCCATTCGCGCGTTCCAGGCCCGCTCGATCTGTCGCATCAGCGCCGGATAGACGACTCGATGTCGGAACGGCGCGATCGCGGCCATATACGCCGTCCCGAACCTTCCCCGCGGCTTGACGTACACACCCATCTGTCCTTGATAGAGGTCTTCGCCCTTCTCGACCCAGGCCAGATGCATTACGGCGTGAACAGTTCGGTTCGAAAGCTCTGCCGCCCACTCCGCGTCTGTGCGGTACAGAGGGGTAAAGTCCGTTACGCGAAGATCCAGGCCCGTGGCGGTGTTGCGCAGGTCCTCGGGGAGCCGCGCGCTCAAGCTAGATTCGGTGTCGTCCGGGATGAGGAGTGGGCGCGGCACGTCATCCCATCCGAACCATCCTCCAATCCGATACCGAATACTGAACAACGCGCGGGTCGCACGAGACTCCGCGTCAGCCGGATCGAGGGAGGCCATCACTTCGAGCAATGTCGCAAAGTCCCCGGCACCGCCTTGTGCCGGTAGTGCCCAGACATCCTCCAGCCTGAAGTCGGGTGCGACCTCGCAGATACGCCAGGCGTGAGATTCGTGCTCGCTATTCGAAAGCCTCATATCAGTCTCGAGTCATACGGCACCACACGAAGTCCGTGCCCGGACAAGATAACATACATGCATGCATGTACAAACTCGCAAGGCCAGCAGTCGGTCCAGCGCGACGGCGTCCGCGAGCGGCGGACGCTCAACGCAGGCCGACCGGAGCGCACGCACGCGTAGCGCTTTGCTCGAGTCAGCCGCGAGGGGCCTGTCCCGCTACGGCTACGGCAACCTGATCCTGGAGCGGGTGGCGAGTGAGGCCGGCTACACCCGTGGGGCGCTCTACCACCAGTTCAAGGACAAGGAAGCCCTCGCCTTGGCCGTAATCGATTGGGTCGATGAGACATGGAGGGAGGAGGTCGGCCGGCTCATCGAGCAAGAGCCCGATCCGGTCGTCGCACTGATCGTCATGGCGCGCGGTCACGCTGTCTACTGCCGGCGAGACGTCGCCCGCGTGGCGATCGCACTAAGACTCGAGTTCAGCGGTCAGGATCACCCAGTCGGGCATCACCTCGAGCGGGTCTCCGCAAGTCTCGTCAAACGCTGCACCCGCCTCATCAATACCGGGCGCAGACTGGGGACGATCCCAGCCGGCCCGCCGGCCAAAGTCATCGCGCTCGCCTTCATCGGTGCCTTGGAGGGCCTTGTCATCCAACTCGCCGGACGCGCGCCGCACGATGAGATGCTCGCGTCGCGCGCCGCCGCTGGCGTGCTTGGACTGGGCTGCGTACCGGCCGTAGTCCAAGAAGCGATAGTCAACGGCGGGCGAGACCGGTAGACGACTTCAGGCCCCTGACTCTTTCAGGTTGACATAACATACATTATCGAGCGCTGATTGGTAGTGGATCAGTTTGAGAGTGAGACGATCTCGGCGAGGCTCCAAACGTGATCCTCGACGCCAGCGGCCATCGCGGGAGTGCGTGGGTATGGGTTGGCGAGCGTCTTGTGCGGGCGGCCGAAGTTGTAGTGCATGAAGTGGATTGCGACGGATGCGATGTGGTTCTCGATCTTCTTGCTGAACCCGTTCGTTAGCCGCGTGAACCGGCGCATCCCCATTCGCATCGTGAGGTTCTGGCGCTCCACGTAGCTCGTGCTGATCCGACTCGGGTCAGGATCACCCAGACGCACGGTGACTTTGGTTCCGGTGCAGGCTGGCGGGCTGTAGCGGCCCGGAGCGACCGCTTGGCTCTTGTAGATCTTGTGGATCTGCGCCCAATCGACCTCATCCTTATCGAAGGCGTATGGGACGCTCCCACGGTACGCCTGATGTCCGTCTGTACTGAGCTGGATTCGCTCGGGCGTCCGACCCTTGAGGTCGTACATAAACGCGAGACCGTCCTCGCTCGTGCGCTGGCCAACGAGCCACGCCGGAACGAGCTTGGTGCCCGCGCAGATCGCCACCCACGTCCACACGTCGCCGTAGCCGAACGTGCCCTTGTGCTCGTCGGGCACGTTTTTGGCCTTCACGTAGCAGAAGCTCCAGATCTCATCGCACTCAATCGTCGTGCATGGCAGATCGACCAGAACGCGGCTCTGATACTCCGCACACGTCTCGCCCACGTCGAGCATGAGCTTCGACACCGTGTTGAAAGAGCAGCCAGCCATACGGGCCGTCGCGCGAAGGCTGTTGCCCTCGACAAGCATCGACAGAATTTGCGCTCGCCGCTCTGTGCTCAGTCGGTTCATACTGAACATATGCGTGAGCGGTGGGACAGAACACTCTAGTTGACAGGTGCTTAGCTAGTCTGCTAAATTTATGACTGTAAGTAAATTTAGCAGAGGAGCTAATGACCAATGAGTTCGACCACCGAGTTCAAGAACCCCTATAGACCCGGCGCTGGACATATGCCTCCTCACCTCGCCGGTCGCGAACGCCAGTACGAGGAATTCGAAAAGCTCCTAAAGCAGGACGAAATCCTCGACAACCTGATCCTGACGGGTCTTCGAGGCGTGGGCAAGACTGTGCTTCTGGAGACCTTTAAGCCCCGAGCCATGCAGTGTGGTTGGCTCTGGGCTGGAGCAGACCTATCCGAGTCAGCAAGCATCAGCGAGACAGCGCTTGCGCAACGTATTCTTGCCGACCTATCGTTGATCACGTCATCGATAACCGTAGAAGAGAGCCAGCAGAATCCCCCAGGTTTCGCTGCTCCTAGCGAGCCGCGCCGAATACCACTGTCGCACGACGTTCTGGCGTCTGTATACGAATCGACCCCCGGATTGATCTCGGACAAGATCAAGACTACGCTCGAATTCGCCTGGCAGCATCTCAGCCAACAGGAGCCATGTCGTGTCATATTTGCGTACGACGAGGCCCAGAATCTGTCGGATCACGCAGAGAAGGAGCAGTTCCCGCTATCCGTACTCCTAGATGTCTTTCAATCGATCCAGAAGAAGGGCATACCGTTCATGCTGGTCCTGACGGGTCTGCCTACCCTTTTCCCCAGGGTTGTTGACGCACGAACCTACGCAGAGCGCATGTTTCGAGTCGTCACTCTCACTAAGCTCGAGGACGACAAGAGCCGTGAGGCAATCCTAAGGCCAATCGAAGTCGCTAACTGTCCCATCAAATTTCATCCAGATTCTGTCGAGACAATCTGTCACGAGTCCGGTGGCTATCCGTACTTCATCCAATTCATTTGTCGCGAGGTCTTTGATGTCTTCATTCAGCAGCACTCCAAAGACGAGCTCGGAGGAGTACCCGTTGACGCGATCCAGCGCAAGCTAGATGCGGATTTCTTCGCAGGACGATGGGAGAGAATCACCGACCGTCAGCGAGAACTTCTCTGGGTGGTTGCAAACCTGGATCACTCGGATGAAGAATTCACTATTCAAGAACTGGTAGAGAAGGGCAAACAACTACTTGCCAAAACCTTCTCACCTAGCCACGCGAATCAGATGCTCGCAAGTATGGCCGAGCGGGGAATGATCTACAAGAACCGGCTCGGCAAGTACTCGTTTGCGGTGCCGCTCCTGGGGCGATTTATTCTCAGGAACTACGAGGCCCCCAACGCACAATAGCCGCACGCCTGGCCGCCTCCGTGCGTTCCTCAGCAGTCATCTTGGCAGCGCGTGCCTTGCCGCCCTTCAAGCCACCCTTGCGACCCAACTCGACGGCAGCGGGGTCCCTGGTGTCCTCGGGCGGCGTCTCGTCGGCTTCGCCGGTGGCAAGCTCGACAATGAGCTTGCCGAGCTGGTTAGGGTCGCGCGGGCGCTTGCGTGAGCGGTCTGGCATAACTCGGAGGGTAGCAACGCGCCCGCGCGGAACGTCTACGCGACTATGTGATCCAAGTACAGCGCGGCGCGTGAGGGGAAGACGAGATCGTCGGTAGTGCATCAGTTTGGATTTGATGCGGCGTCTCATTCATCTGAGACCGGAATCTCACTGATGTGAGACGGCTTTGTCTCACCCATGTGAGACTGGCGATGAGCCTAAGAATCTCATTCATATGAGACTGGCGGGCAACCCGAGCCGTGTGACCTCGTCAGCCTCACTTGCTCGCTCGGGCCTTCACGGGATCGGCACGTCTCTGCGCCGCCGAGATAGGTGATCCTGCGCTTAGCTTCTGGGCGCACAACAACGAGATGCAAACTTGCTTCGAGCGGGGGGACCTCGAGCGCGCAAAGCTCGCACACGAGCAGCTACAGCTGATCGCGCACGAGCTCGACCAGCCCACAATGAACTGGCTCACCACGTACACCACGGCCGGTTGGGAGCTCATGCACGGCGATCTGGTCGCCGCCGAGCGCCTATTCGAGAGCGCGTTCCAGATCGGGCAGGAGGCGGGACAACCCGACGCCGTCCTTGTCTACGCCGCCGCGCTGCAGCAAGCGCGTATCTATCAAGGCCGCGCGCAGGAGATCATCGACATGATGGAGCAGAGCGTGAGCGCCTATCCGGCGATCGCGGCCTGGCGAGCAGGCCTGGCGGCGACCCTGTGTTATCTGGATCGAGGAGTCGAGGCCACGAAGATCCTCGAACAGGCCGCGAGTGACCGCTTCGAGCACATCGCGCAAGACTCGGCCACGTTGACCGCGCTGGCGCTGTATGCCGAGGCCGCCGTGTTGACAGACAGCTCGGGCCCGGCCTCGATCCTCTACGAGCTCATCGAGCCGTGGGCCGACCAGATCGTCTGGAACGGCATCATCGGCTACGGACACGCCCGTATGTGGCTGGGCCTCCTCGCGGCCTGCATTGGAGAGCACGAGCAGGCCGATGAGCACTTGGCGTTCGCGTGCGATTTCCAGGAGACCCACGGGCTGCTTCTATGGGCAGCGCGCGCCCGTCTCGGGTGGGCGGAGGCGCTCGCACGGCGAGGCGATGCTGCTCGAGCACGCGAGCACGCCGCCCGCGCGCTCGAGCTCTCCCGCGAGCACGGCTTCGGCCTCTTTGAGGAGCGCGCAGCCGCGCTCGTCGAGGCGCAGTCAACCGCCTAGACCGGGCGATGCCGGGCGCTGTGCTGTCGCCAGGCTAAGAACCAGGATCGCCCTCTCGGTCGATCCGAGCAACTGGGAGCGCGCCGAAACCTGACGGCGGCGGCCAGCCCGAGGAGTAGGCTGCGTCTGTAGACCAAGCCAAGTCAAGACGGGAGGACACTTGAGCACAACAAGCGAGGATCAGACGCCGCTTGACGAGCTGGGCGTCGCTGACCGCGCCCACTTCCAGCAGGGGCCGCCGCTGGAGCTGTTCAGGCGGTTGCGCGCTGAGTGTCCGGTTCACTGGTCAAGCGGCATCGCTGAGTTTCCCGACGAAGCCGGCTTCTGGTCGGTGACGACCGCCGAGGACGTGTTCGAGGTCAGTCGTGACTGGCAGACCTACTCCTCCGAAGTCGGCGGCTTCACCGCATCCAATGCAGGCTTGTCGTTGGAGATGCAGCAGGCGATGTTCATCGGAATGGACCCGCCCAAGCACGACCGGTTGAAGGCGCTGTTCCAGCGTGGCTTCACGCCGAAGCGGATCGCCGAGCACGAGGACGCGATCCGCGCGATCACGATCGAGGTGCTCGATAAATTGGAAGGCCCGCCCGCCCGGGAGACCTGCGATCTGGTCAGCGACGTCGCCCAGCCTGTGGTAGCGCGGGTGATCGGCAGCTTCATGGGCCTCTCGCCCGAGGACGATGAGGCATGGGCGAACCTGATGAACGCGATCGTCGGCGCGGGCGATCCGGACGCGACGCCGGAGGGTGCGCAGAGCGTGATGGAGCGTGAGGTGCCCGAGGTGTTCGCGCGCTGCGGCAAGCTGATCGCCGAACGACGCGCGGCGCCGACCGATGACCTGACGAGCGTGCTCGTGCACGCGGAACTCGACGGCGAGCGGCTCGAGGACCACGAGATCGTGATGGGGTTCCTACTGCTGATGGCCGCCGGCAACGACAGCACCAAGGCGACCTACTGCAGCGGCATGCGCGCGCTGATGGAAAACCCCGAGCAACGACGGATGGTGCTCGAGGACCCCTCGCTGGTGCCGGCGGCGGTCGAGGAGTCACTGCGTATGTTCCCGGCGTTCGCGCACTTCGCCCGCACGGCCACACACGACACCGAGCTGCACGGGCAGCGCATCCGTGAGGGCGAGAAGCTGGTCATGTGGTACCCGTCGTCCAACCGCGATGAGACGCGCTTTGAGGACCCCGACCGCTTCGACCTGACGCGCGAAGCCGAGCACCAGGCGTTCGGTGCCGGTGGGCGGCACTTCTGCCTGGGCACCGCGCTCGCGCGACTGGAGTTGCGGATCCTGATCGAGGAGACGCTCGAACGCTACCCCGAGATCCAGATCGCCGGCGAGTGCACACACGTCGAGTCAGCATTCGCCAACCAACACAAGACGCTGCCCGTGCGACTGAAGCCCTGACACCGATTCCGGTTCACATCACCCAAACCGCGGGATACAGCGCGTCGATCTCGCCGGTCACGCCATGCAACAGGCCAATGCCCGTGCTGATACCGACGAGGCACAGCTGTCGCTCATGCCATGCCGCCATGTCGAGCATCCGGGCGATGTTGCGGCGCCCGCGATCTCAACGGGGCGCCGTCCACACCCGTCCGGTTCTGCTCGTCCCACAGGGCAGCGACCTTCTTGCCCTCGCCATCGGCAATTAGTCTGATCTCGGCCATGTTCGTTCAATCCTCTCTGTGGTCTCGGTGCATTAGAGGCAAGCGTTAATGCACCGCCAGGGAGGCAGACGAGGATAGGCCGCATACGGGAGTGGTCAACGTCAACCAGGCACACGTCGAAGGCTACTCCCAGCCCGATCTGAGCAGGACGATCGCGCTGAGCACACTCATGAATGTGCTCGGCTCGAGCCAATGTCGAGCCATTCGATGACATCGTTCGCGGCCAGGCTCAGAGTTGGATAGGCGCGGTGCGCAAGCTCGATGCCGGCCTGATCCGGCTTGACGTTAACGGCCCAAACCGTGGTGCCGGCGCGACGTGCAGCTGTTATGCCGGACTCTCCGTCCTCTAGCGATAGGCATTCATCGGGGCGACGCCCCAGCGCCTTCGCTGCCTTCAAGTAGCCCTCGGGATGTGGCTTGCCTCGTGTCACAGACTCCGCGTCGACGACGACTCGCGGCAGCTGGAGACCTAGCCGTTCGAACCGGATGCGCACACGATGGGCGTAGTTGCCAGTCACGATTGCCCAGTCCGTCGGCTCCAACGCGGCCAAGAGCTGGCTGGCTCCATCGAACGCCAGGTAGCTACCGCTGCGCGCGTCCTCATCCTCGAGCTCGTGGAGAACCGCCAAACACAAGGTTGGATCCAGCGATGGCGCGACCGCAGCGAACGTCTCTGACGGGGGAGTAGCGAGCGCGGTTCGCCAGACGAGCTCGGGGTCCAAGTCATGTCGCAGTGCCCACTCGGCCCACACTCGACGCAAGTTAGGGAGCACGTCGAGCAGGGTTCCGTCGACATCGAAAAGCACCGCACGTCGGATCCCCACACCCGTAGCGTCTCATATCGACCAGCGAGCACATCGGCGGATACGGTCTCACTCGCCGCCATCGCGATAGTCACAGGCATTGCAATCCGCGATCCCAGCACCCCCGGTACTCGAAGCGCTCACGCAGCGTCGGTCACGGCCGGTCGCTCATTTCGATCGCCGCGAATAGGACTCAATCATCTCCAGGACGATCTTTTCCGCTTGGGGGCGGCGGAGCTGCATGTCGAGTCGCAGTTGCTTCCACACCAGCACGTCGGTCGCGAGCACGAGGGCTGTGAGCCGGCGCTCCCTGGACGCGCGCGGCAGGCCGGCGAGGAGTTGCTGGAAGACTCTGTTTGCCCAATCGTGGTGGTAGGCCCTCCCCTTGTCCGTTAGGTTGCGGATGGCGGGGATGCGGTCCTCTTGGGAGAGCATGCGTAGGATCCCCGTTCCGTGCGCCTCGTAGTGGTCGAACACGTTGGCGACCGCGTCGGGCAGGTGATCGACTGGAGCCGCGTCGCGGCGCTCCATCTCGCGCATACCCCACCACGACCCGGTACGCGACTGGGAGGCGCGCACACCGCTTGGCGCCGCGAAGCGGATGCGCGATGCTCCGATCGCACCGCTGCGGGATGCGGTACGGGAGAATGTCGAACTACTCGGGGACTGGGGCGCCGACGTGGTCATGTTCGATTGGCTTTTCGTCGCCGCGGCAGTCGCTGCCGAGCACGCAGGCATACCCGCGGTCGCGCTCGTTCACTGCCCGTATCCCCTCCCGGTTCGTGGCGCGCCGCCGCTGTTCAGCGGCCAGAAGCCGATGGCGGGTCGGGTAGGTGCTGCGCGCGATGGCCTGCTCAATGTCATGACCCGTCGCTTCTCCGCAGCCGGGCTGCCGATGCTCAACGATGTCCGTGCCGAGCATGGGCTCACGCCGCTTGAGGACTGGAACGACCAGATCCGCAGCGTGCGGGCGATCTACGTGATGACCGCCCCGGAGCTCGACTTCTCAAGCACAGCCGAGCTCCCGCCGAATGTCCGCTACGTCGGCCCCGCGTTCGAGCCATTCGAGAAGGAATGGGAGTCACTGTGGCCTTCAGAGAACGCCGATCCGCTGGTGCTGATCAGCTTCAGCACGAGCTACATGAACCAGCGAGCGCTCGCCCAGCGTGTCCTCGACGCCGTGGCCGGGCTGCGTGTCCGAGCGCTGCTTACGGCCGGCCCCGCGCTCGACCTAAATCAGCTCCGCATCCCCGACAACGCGCGTTTTTCGTCCGTTGCGATAGCGTCACGCTGGTTTTCTCCCACGCTCGCGATGCGCTCTGGGCATCAGTGCGGTGGTTCAGGTGTCTGGTCGGTCGCGCGAGTAGTAGCGCTACTGTGGCTTTGTCGCGTAGGCGCCGATGATTGTCGGCCAGAACGAGATGCGTCCGACCGGTCCGGTGTCGGCATGCAGGCGCTCGGCGAGGGTGTCGATGTCCACTTCCTCTTCGGTGGCTACCCCGGCAGCCACGATCCCGGGCAGCAAGCTGCGGGCGAAATCCACGGCCTCGGAGACCGCCTCCTCGCCAACAGCAATCGCGACTTCGCTGTCGAGGTCCAGGCTGGGCTGCAGGCCGGCTTCGGCAAACGTCGCGGGCAACCGCATTCCCATGTCCGGCTGCGTGCCCATCCCGCCGAAAGCGCCATCAATCCACTCGCTGAGCCGCTCAGACGCTGGGGTATGCGGCCAGGACACCAAGAACCTTTGCGGTATCGCAGACCCCGTGCGCATGCACATCTCCGCGAACACGACCACCCCACCGGGGCGTACGTGGCGTGCCGCGGCCCGCACCGCCGCGGGCGGGTCACCCTGGTACATCAGCACGAGCCGCCCGACCAACGCGTCGAACGGGTCACCGGCGAGCTCGACGTCGCGAAAGTCACCGAGCACGAACTCGACGTTCTCGATGTCAGACTCGGCCGCGCGCTGATGCGCCCTCGCGAGCGCTTGCTCGTCACGCTCGACCCCGACCACCGAACCGTCGGCGCCGACTAGCTCTGACAGAAGCAAACTGACATCGCCCGGCCCACAGCCCACATCAAGTACCCGCATCCCTGGCTCGATCCCCGCGCGCGCCAGCAGACGGCGCGTGAACGGCGCATACATGTCAGCCTGGCGGACCAGCCGCTCATGCTCTTCCCCGCTGGACGAGCTCAACGCATACCCAGAGTCTCCCGTGGCCGACACGCCGGGAGAGTCTACGCACGCCCGTCAGCCACCGTCTGGCCGCCCATCCGCTGGGCCGCGCTACTTCGGATTTGTCGTCGGCGGGTCGCTCCCGGTCGCGCTCGGGGCTGATTGGCTTGTCTCCGCGTGGGACCAAATGTGCGGCATGTACAGCGCATCGCCAGCGGTAGCGGTCGCCGAGGAGGTCGCAGCGGGCTGGGTGCTGGAGTTGCTTGGTCTCCCCCGGAGCGCGAGCGTTGGCTTCGTCACTGGCGCGCAGATGGCCAACTTCAGCTGCCTGGCGGCTGCGCGCGGCGAGCTGCTACGGCGAACGGGCTGGGACGCTAGTGGTCGGCAGGGGCCGGGCCAACTCCTGGGCCATCGATGCGCACAAGTGGCTCAACGTTCCCTACGACTGCGCGGTCGCGATTGTTGCGCCGCCAGAGGCGCTACCGCGTGCGATGGCAGTGAGCGCGGCGTATCTCGCCCGCAGCGATCACCGAGAGCCGACCGCCATGACCCTGCGCATCACCCACGCGAGCCGGCTCACGGTACGCGGCCACCACCACTAACTCACGAGAGCCCACCCTCGCCAGTCTCATATCAGTGAGATCGAGCAGTCGCAGTCGGCGGTCCGAACCAGATGGTCAGCGCTTCAGGGAGCCCAGGATCGGCTGGCTCTCCGACCCAGGCGACGTATCCGTCGGGCCGGATCAAGACGGCAGTTGGAGCAACGACCGCGCCGAGTACCGGGAGCTCCCACTCCCCCTTGTAGCTCGCGTCGATCAGCTGGACCCGGTCGGCCCATGGAGTGATGTCAAAGCCGCCGGGCTCACCGAGGTTGAGCAGCACGGGCCGGGCGTCGTGCAGCAGTTCGAAGACTCGGAGCGGGCCATCAGCGGTCACGAGGTCGAGGTCGGGCATCCGGCGTCCGAGCAAGGGGTGGCCCTCGCCCAGGTCGTAGTGAATGTCCAGTCCGGAGACGATCCCGGCGAGCCGCTTGCGAGGCTCGTCCATGCTCGCAAGGTCCGAGACCACATCGACCAGGGCCTTCATCCGAGCGTCCTGGCGCTGGAGCGTGGTCTGGGCCATCGTGTACTGAAGCACGCGGGCAGTAAGGGGGTGGCGCTCGTCCTGATAGCTATCTAGGAGGCCCTCTTGGGAGGTTCCGTTGACTACCTGAGCCAGCTTCCATCCCAGGTTCACCGCATCCTGCACACCGAGGCTGAGGCCCTGTCCACCTGCCGGGTAGTGCACGTGCGCTGAATCGCCGGCGAGTAGGACTCGTCCCGCGCGGTAGGCCGCTGCCTGACGTGTCATGTCGGTGAACCTGGAGATCCAGGTGGGATTGTGGATCCCGAAGTCCGTGGCGTAGACGGCGATGAGCGCCTCGCTCAGATCGCGCAGGGTCGGCTGGCTGCTGGGCCCGAGCTGCTGCTCGGTCACGACGACCCGCACCGGCCCCCCATCCATGTAGACCACCTTGCCGTCGCGGATCTCGTACTCCAACCTGCCGATGCCATGGGTGCCCTTGTCATCGCGGCGGACGCCCAGCTCCGGCTCCTCGGCCATCTCGACCTCGGCGATCAGGCTGCTCCTCGTCGGATCCCACCCCGGGAACTCGATGCCGGCTGCTTTACGGATCAGGCTGCGTCCTCCGTCGCACCCGACGAGATACCGCGCCCGCAGCAACTCGCCGCCGGACAGCCGAACATCAACCCCGGCGTCGTCCTGTGCGAAGCCCGTCACCTCACATCCGTAATAGATCCGCACCGGCAGCTCGGCGATCCAGGCGGCCATGATCCGCTCGATCTGGTTCTGCCAGATCCCGAGCGAATACGGATGACGCGTCGGGAAGTCACTCATGTCCAACACGGTCGTGGCGAACATCGCGGCCTGAGCCACCTGACCCTCTGCGAGGAACCGATCAGCGACCCCACGCTGATCGAACACCTCGATCGTGCGCGAGTGAAAACCACCGGCCCGTGAGCCGACCAGCACGTGATCGGGACGCTGCTCGACGACCGCGACATCGACCTTCGCCAACGCCAACTCAGCCGCCAGCATCATCCCCGTCGGACCGCCTCCGGCGATCACCACCGCATGCCCGGTCATAGCCACACTCCCGTCGAATACGTCGATAACAACACACGCATTTCGCTACTCCCATCTCCGTAGGTACTGGTCTTGGCCAGCGGTTTTACAGCACAACCCGGGGTCTCATGAAGGCCCCGTGCGTGGTATAAATTGGAGGTAGAGAGGAGCGGGTAACCTCCTTTCCCCCGTCGTCAGCGGCAGCCGGATGAGCTCTTCGCGAAGCCGCGGCGCGCCGCGTACGGCCATACCGTTGGCCCAGCGGATCTCCGACGGGCTCGAGACGCGAACCTCGGCAAGTCTCGGCGGTCCGCCTCGCCCGACTAGACCTCTTCGGGACCGGATCTAGCAGCTCAGCCGTGAGGTTCGCTTTCGTTCGACGACGAGCATTTCGTCCGGCTGGACACGGCCTGCTCAGCGCGGAAAGCAGGCCTAGCGACGCCTCCACCCAGAAGCCGCCGTTCAGGCGAGATCTTTTCGGTCTCACATGGAAGAGACGCCCACGCTCTCAGATGAATGGGACGGGCCGGTCTGACATCGGTGAGACGCCGCAAACCCCAGTGCCGCGTCTCACCGATGTCAGACGCCGCATACCCAGACGGCAGTTGAGTCCAGGAGCGCTCCGTCGGCCGTGTCACCTACCTTGTGAGCGTGCCGGACGGAACATTGCAGCGCAGCTATGGCAGAGTCTTCAATCAGGTGGCGGCCGAGTACGACCGGCACCGTCCAACCTACCCCGAGCAGCTGGTCGATCTCGCCTGCTTCCTTGCCGGTCTCGAGCGCGGCGACCAGGTACTTGAGATCGGTTGTGGGACTGGACAGCTGACCCACAGCCTCCTGGCTCGGGGCTTGCGCGTCACGGCGATTGAGCCGGGCGCTCAGCTGGCGGGGCTCGCCCAGCAGCGCCTTGGAGGCACGGGCGAGCTGGAGCTCGTAAACGCCCGATTCGAGGACGCACGACTCCCCCACGAGCACTTCCGGGCCGTCTTCTCGGCTTCTGCGATCCACTGGGTCGATCCCAATGTCGGCTGGCAGCGCGCAGCGGACGCGCTCGTGCCCGGCGGGACGCTTGCGCTCATCCAGTACTTCGGACTGCACGAGCCGCGCAGCGCCGATGACCAGCAGACACTTTTGAGCGCGATGACGGCGATCGCGCCCGAGATCGCTGCAAGCTGGCCGCACTACCGGGATCTCGAGACCACTCTCGCGGGCGTTCGCGAGCGCCGCGAGAACATCTCAGAGATCTGGGCCTGGCTTGGCGGCTACGCGATGGCACGCGAGTACGCGGCCCATCTGTTCGACGACGCGCAGATCGCCGTGGCGCCGACGATGATGGAACACACGGCCGCCGAGCTGGGCGCCCTGCTTGGCACGATGTCGTTCTGGTCACGACTCTCGCCTGAGCAACGCGAGGCCATGGAGAGCGCGAATCGGACCCTGCACGAGCGGCTTGGGCGGTCGATCCGCTCGAGCGTCGTCGCTTGTCTGGTTACGGCCCGGCGCGGGGATTCCAGCTGACCTCCCACAGATGTCCGTCGGGATCGCGGAAGTAGCCGGAGTAGATACCCCACGAACGATCATGCGGTTAATCGGTGAGGTCGCGCCGGCTGCTTGCGCCTGTGACGTTCACCTCCACTACGGCGTACGCGTCTGACCGGGGTCACGCAAGGCTGTCTGGCACGCACCTGTAGCGAAGGTAAACGACGCGAGAGCCAAACGTCTTCGTCTCGACCAACTCCAGCTTGATCCTTTCCTCCAGGGTCGGGAAGTAGGGCGTGCCGCCGCCGAGTAGGACCGGGCTGACGAACAGCCGCCACTCGTCGATCAGCCCCAGCTTCATACACGCACGGGCGAGGCCGGCGCCACCGACGGCGATGTCCTTTCCGGGCTGTTCCTTGAGCCGTAAGACCTCCTCGCCGACACCATCCCTGGCCAGCCTAGTGTTGCCCACCACGCCCTGAAGCGTCGTGGAGAACACGACCTTCGGCAGGGCCTTCCAGATTTGGGCGAACTTGACGTGCTCCGCGGGGAGCGGACTCTCCTCAGCTGTCTCCCAGTAGACCATCGTTTCGTAGAGTCGCCGTCCGCAGAGATGCACACCAATCTCCTGTACCTGCCGGGTGTGGAGGAGAAACAGCTCCTCGTCGGGCACCGACCAGTCGATCGCGCCATCGGGTCCGGCGATGAAGCCGTCCAGCGACACAGTCATCGAGTAGATCAGCTTCCGCATCACGGTCCTCCTTCGGTTGGACCACATTGTTCTGTAGATAATGACTTCGCGTCACCTCATTACTCATCGGTGCCGTCGGCACGCTCCGTGGCGAGATCACCGCGCGAGCTTCCGGCACACAACGGCAACGCCGTTGCCCACGGCACGTATTACCGCCTCGACGAAGAGCAGAAAGACCAGACTAGAGCTGGGCGCACCCACCGCCCGCCACTGATCACCGCCACCGGCGCTCGCCTCACTCGCCGACACGCCGGGAAGCTGATCAAGCGCCTCGGCGAGCAGATAGGTCTCCCCTCCCTTCACCCCCACACCCTGCGACACAGCTTCGTGACGATCTCACTCGACGAAGGCGCCTCGCTGCGCGACGTCAAGACGCAGCGTGCCACGCCGATCCGCGCACAGCACGCCGCGACGACAAAAATCGAACCAGCCTCAACCGCCACCCCACCCACCGGCTACTCGGCGTACTCGAACCCTGAAGGCCCCTCGGGCTGTATGAGCGGCACTCAATGTCCACCACTATCTAAGTGGTCTCGCTCGCAAGTCCCCGCGCGTATTCGGCGGACTGGCGCGTGCGATCACCTCTCCCGCGGTTCGTCGACTTGGCCGAGCAATGGGAGCAGCTGCTCGGGCAGCTGTTAGGGCACACGCGACCAGGCCGCGGCGTGTATCAGGCCACAGTAGGCAGCCAGTCCGCTGGCAGCGCGGCGGGGATGTCTGGGTAGTCAGGCACAACCCGTTCTGCGAAGAGCTCGGCGGGACGTCCGGTCACGAGACGCCTGACGTCTCCCATTGCGAGCAGCATCCGTACTGTGGAGGCGATCTGGAAGTCGGCGGCCCCGAGTTCCTCGCCTCCGATCACGCCGATCTCAAGCAGGCGGTCGACTTCGTCCAGCAGTTCGGGCAACTCGGCGAGATCGCATCGCACGCGCTCGTCGCTCGCCCCTGCTCGCCACACGAATGCGGGTACAACCGGGGTGAGCAGGATGCCGACAAGCGCCGGCACGGGCGGCCGTCCGGGAGCTTCATCGCCGGCACCGTCGCGCCACGAAAGCCGAGCGCGAAAAGACTCAACGGGTGGGCACCGCCGAGCAGCTCGACGTAGCGATATGTGAGCCCCTTGCGGTCGAGCATCCCACGCGCAGCAAGGACAGGGGGCGACAGCGCAATCCCACACAGGCGAGCAGGGCATTCGGGCACTACGAGCGAGCCTACTCGTATCCCTGCCGCGCTGCCAACTCCACTCTGGGGTACCGCAGACCGCTTGCACCGGTACAGCGGGAGTGCTTGGTCCGCCGCGCTTCACTCACGCTCGGAGCTCGTCCGAAGCGAGCTCGTACAGGTGTCGGGGAGGGGGCGCTCGCTCGTCGCGCGAAGCGGGAGCCGCCGGCGTATCGAGGTCGAGAACACTCACCCAGGCCACGGCGACCTCCTATGCGAAGCCTTGGCGAATGCCACGAGTATCGATGGGTTAGGGTTGACTGAAATGTCAACTCGTATCCTCATCCTCGGAGCAGGTTTCGGCGGTCTTGAGCTCTCGACCATGTTGTCGGAGGCGCTCGGCGACACGGTCGACGTGACTTTGATCGACAAGAACGATTCGTTCGTGTTCGGCTTCTCAAAGCTCGATGTGATGTTCGGTCGTACCCCGGCCGACGCCATCCGCTTGGCATACGGTGACATCGCCAAGCCCGGCGTGCGCGTGCTGCGGGAGACGATCACGGCGATCGACCCCGAGGCCCGACGCGTCACCACCGATGCGGGTGTCCACGAGGCCGATGTCCTCGTGATCGCACTGGGCGCCGACTACGACATGGATGCCACGCCCGGGCTTGCCGAGGGCGGCAACGAGTTCTACTCCCTCGCCGGCGCCGAACGGCTCGCCGCGATCATCCCCACCTTCTCTCAAGGGCATGTGGTCATCGGCGTGTGTGGCGCGCCTTTCAAGTGCCCTCCGGCGCCGAGCGAGTGCGCGCTGCTGCTGCATGACGAGCTCATTGCGCGCGGGGTACGTGATGCGTGCCAGATCTCGTTCGTGATTCCGTTGGGCACGCCCGTGCCGCCCTCGCCCGAGACCTCTGCCGCGCTGGTGAAGGAGTTCGCCGAGCGCGACATCACGCTGATCGCCGGGCGTCGTGTCAGCTCGCTCGATCCACAGCACAGCGTCGCGGTCCTCGACGACGGCGTCGAGCTGGCGTTCGATCTCTTTCTGGGCGTGCCGAAGCACCGTGCGCCCGACGTGGTCATCGACAGCGGCATGACAGAGGATGGCTACGTGCCGGTGGATTCGGCCACGCTCCAAACCCTCTTTCCCGGCGTCTATGCAGTTGGTGATGTCGCCACGGCGGGCGTGCCGAAGGCCGGCGTTTTCGCCGAGGGAGCCGCGCGCGTGGTGGCACAGACGCTGATCCACAAGTTGCGAGGCGGCGAGCCGCCGGGGCCTCACCTCGGGCGCGGCACGTGCTACATCGAGTTCGGCCGGGGAAGGATCGGGAGCGTTGACATCGACTTCCTGTCCGGTCCCTCGCGAACAGGCGTCTTCAACGCGCCATCAGCCGCCCTGATGGCCAAGAAGGAGCACTTCGGCTCCAGCCGCCGCAAGCGCTGGTTCGGTCTCTGACCTACCCAGCACTCGGCAGACACGCGAGACGGCTACGTGTTGGCTGACCGCTGGGCCGGCGCACTGCCGGTTCCACGAACAAGCGACACCCTCCAGCGACTGACGCTGTGGTATCGCTCCGGACGACTTCCGAGCGCACCGACTGAGTACGCGCGAAGAAGCCTCGCGCGACTACCGCCTTGAGTAACGCGACCGTCACCCGCCGCGACAGCGCCGTGACGCCGTCCCAGAATGGATCGTCGACCGGGTCTCAATCCTTTGACTAGATCCGTTCGATCTTCGCCAACCAGGCCGGTGCACCCTGCGCGTCGAACTTTGTCTGGATCCGATCCGGACTGACGGAGGCAACGCTCCAGCCGCCGCTCCGTTTGAACGCTGCCCTCAGCTCCTCCTGGCTGATGGGATGCGGGCCGGTATCAGGTCCGACATCACTGAAACAGAGCACGTACAGGTCCCCGCCACGACTCGTCACGGACGCCAGACCCGCCACATAGTCTCGCCGCTCATCGCTGTCGAGCGTGTGGAACAACCCGCAATCGAGCACCGTCTCAAACACTCGCCCCAAACGGTCCAGGTGCAAGGCATCGGCAACCACGAAGTCAGCGTCTATGCCGCGACCCGCGGCCTTCTCCCGCGCGATCGACAGTGCGGTCTCGGCCACATCGACTCCCACAACGTGCAGCCCCAGAGAGGCGACGTGAAGGGCGTTCTCGCCTGTCCCGCATCCTGCATCGAGAACTGCGCCGGCGAATGCGCCTTCGCCCGCCAGACGCAATATCGCTGGCTGTGGTCGTCCAACGTCCCAGGGCGCCGGGCCATCGAGGTACGACGCATCCCAGGGCTGACCCGCCCGCCGCTCATGACTGGTTGGTTGCCGACCGCTGCACGGATCGTCGACTCGGACCCCGATCCGCTCAGACATCTCCGTCCCCTTCCCTGCGACTGGTGTAACTGAGCCTCATCGTCGCATGCAGCGGTCATTGTGGCAAGCTGAAAGCGATCTTCGCCAATGCGGGGCTGGCGGTGGGGCGGTCGGGCGGCACGCAGACCATCCCCTCGCTGAACCCGGCCGAGCCGATCCCGAAGGCGGCGTTGAACCGGTCGAGGTTGATGACCGTCAGCAGTGCGGTGATCTCGACGAGCTGCTCGTGGCTGAAATGCTCCTTCATCCGGGCGACCAGCTCGTCGGTGACCTCGACCGGCGTGCGCATCACGGCGACCGCGTAGTCGAGCGCCAGCTTCTCGCGTTCGGTGAACAGGTCGCTTTGGCGGTAGCGCGGCAGCGCCAGCAGCTCCTCGTCAGAGAAGCCGGAGTGGCGGCAGATCTGCGAGCCGAGGTCGACGCAAAACTCGCATCCGATCATCTGCGCGCCCTTCAGCTCGACCAGGTTCTTGAGCCGCTTCTCGACGGACTTCCCTTTGCGCACCGCCTGGTTGAACTTGCCCATCCCGAACATCATCTTCGGCTGGTAGGCCCAGATCTCCATCGGCTCGAGGCCGCTGCCGATCTGCGGCTCGCGGCCGGTCAGTTTCTTCATCATCCTCGGTCCGAGCCTGTAGACGAGCTTGACCTTGAGGCCGGCATCAGCCTGCTGCACTCCGTTAATGCGTGCCATTTCGGAAACTCCTGTCACATAGGGTGGGGTTCGGGGGTCTATGGGGCATGACCCGCGAGACTCGGACGGTGTGACAACGATGGACGAACTCGAACTAGCCAACAGGTTCGCCAGCCGCGCCCGCCGCCGCGTGCGCGAGGCGGCGCCGCCGCCGGACCCGGACCTAACCCGCCAGCGGGCGGTCGTCGACGCCTATTTCGCCGCCGCCCGAGAGGGCGACCTGCAGGCACTGGTGACGGTGCTCGACCCCGACGTCGTGCTTCGAGCCCACCGCCGCGACGGCGACCCGATCGAGCTGAACGGGGCCGCGCGGGTGGCGCGCGGGGCGATGACGGCACGGCGTTTCGCGCCGTACGTTCGTCCGGTACTCATCAACGGCGCTGCCGGTGTGGTCGCGTTCGACGGCGAGAAGCCGTTCGCGGTACTGGCGTTCACGGTCATCGGCGACCGGGCGCTGACGATCGACGTGTTCAATGACCCCGAGCTGGTCGCCAAGCTCGACATCCGCGGGATCACCGCCTGAGCGGCACGCCAAAGCAACAGCGGGGGACTACCCGCATGCACGCCCGGTTCGATCGAGTTTTGGCAGGGAGCAATCAAGCAGCTCGGGACCCTTGGGCAGTAGTTTCAGATGAGTGAGGATGTAAGACGACACCAGAATGAACCGATGTGAAGTTCTCGCTTGTGGTCAGAAGTTGATGCCAAGCTCGGCGCGTAGCTGGCGGCGTCCGACATCGGTGACGGTCACCGCGCGCGTGTCGGTGCTGCGGCGGATCCAGTCGAGCTCAAGCAGACGAGCGGCGAGCGCGGCGCCGAGCGAGCCGGCTAGGTGCGGGCGGCGCTCTGTCCAGTCCAGGCACGCCCGGGTGAGCGTTCTGCGTCCATGCTGCAGTGCGTCGATGTCGATCCCCAACCCGTTTAGGCGGTCCTGGCCGGCGAGCATGAGTGGGTAACCCTCGTCGTGGCCCCCGACCAGTCCCTGGTGCCTGAGCGCGTCGATGAGCGCCACGCCGAGCTCGCCGGCGAGGTGGTCGTAGCAGGTGCGTGCGTGGCGGATGGCGTTGCCGCGGCTTGACTCGCGCAGGCTTCGAGCGCGCCGCGCGGGGGCGATCGCGAGCATACCCTCGATCGCTTCGGCTATCTGGCGGTTGGCGAGCCGGTAGTAGCGGTTGCGCCCGCGCCGCTCGGCGAGCAGCAGCCCTCCATCGATCAGCTTTGCGAGATGTGCACTGGCCAGCGACGAGCTGGCGTTGGCGCGGGCGGCCAGTTCATGGGCAGTCATCTCCCCGCCCCCGATCAGCGCCAGCAGCATGCTCGCGCGCTTGGCGTCGCCCATCAGGGCGGCGACAACGGCGAGGTCGGCATCGGCGAGCATACTTACAGGATAGGCGTCGAATAGCTCAATGGGAATTGAGCAATATCAAGTGTAACCTCGCACCATGACCACGACACAAAGGGGTGCAGCCGCGAGCGTGCGGGCCGGCGCTTTTTCGAGCTGGGTGTCTCGCTGGCGTCAGCCGTTGGTGCTGACCGCGGTGTGCACGGGCCAGTTCATGCTGCAACTGGACACTACGATCGTCAACGTGGCACTGCCGAGTATCGCGCGGAGCCTGCACGCTTCGACCAGTGGCCTGCAGTGGGTCATCGACGGCTACATCCTTGCGCTTGCGAGTTTGCTGCTGAGCAGCGGGCGCATCGGTGACCGCTCGGGGCACAAGCGCGTGTTCCTCGTCGGGTTGGGGGTCTTCGCGCTCGGGTCGGGGCTGTGCGCGCTTGCCAGTACCACCGGGGAGCTGGTCTGCTTCCGCGTGCTGCAAGGCATCGGCGCGGCGATCATGCTGCCGGCGACTCTGGCGCTGATCACCGCTACGTTCCCGGATGGGCGCGAGCGCGCCCGGGCGGTCGGGATCTGGGCAGGCGCGGGCGGTCTGTCGCTGGTCCTCGGTCCGGTCCTCGGTGGTCTGTTGCTTCGAGCATTCACCTGGCCTGCCGTGTTCCTGGTCAACCTGCCGGTCGCGCTCGCCGCCGCCATGCTGGTACTGGCTGCCGTGCCCGAGACACACGAGCGGAGCGCGGGGCGCATGGATCTGCAAGGGCAGGCGCTCGGTGCTGCGAGCCTCGCGCTGCTGGCCGCTGCGGCGATCCAAGGTGAGCGACACGGATTCTCTACCTCGCTGCCCGTTGCACTGCTGGCGAGCGGCATGCTGACCCTGGCCGGATTCCTGCTCGTCGAGCGCTTGCGCCCGGAGCCCATGCTGCCGCTGGGCTACTTCCGCAACCGCGCTTACGCAACGGCCAACGTTGCCGGTCTGATCATGGGGTTCGTCATGTTCAGCCTACTGTTCATCTTCGCGCTCTACTTCCAGCAAGTTGCGGGCGACTCGCCGCTTCAGGGCGGCCTGCGCTTCATCCCGCTGTGCGGCGCATTCGCGATAACTGGCCCACTCATCGGCCGAAACATCCACCGCACCGGGCACTGGCCGCCGATGGCCGGCGGCCTCGCCCTCATTGCCCTCGGCACGCTGCTACTGCTGCGCTTGGGAGCCCACAGCGGCTACGACACGGTATGGCCGGCGTTCTTGATCATCGGTATCGGGTACGGCATCACCTCGACCCCGATGGCCGCCGCGGTACTTGGCGCCGTGCCGCCCGATCGCGTGGGCATGGCGTCCTCGACCGTGAACACCGCACGCCAGATCGGCGGCGTCTTCGGAATTGCGATCCTTGGCTCGATGCTCCCAGCCGCGTCCGGGGTCTCCGATTACGCCGAACGGTTCATCTCCGGGATGCACGACGGCCTACTGGCTGCCGCGATCCTTGCCCTCGTCGGAGCCGCGCTCGCCGCCACCCAGATCCGTCGCCACAGTTGACCCAGGCTCTCCGAGCTAAACCGAAGCTCGATGAAGCCAGGCGACGCAATGGAGTCACGGCCAGCGTTGAGGCCAATCAGCCCCCGCCCCGGCCCTATCCCGCACGGCTACGCCAAACCGAGCTCCTAGAACATGGCGCTGCACACCGACTCGACGCCGCGGACGCCAGTTCGCAGCCCGCCTACGGCATCGATGTGGACGAGAGCGATTCCACCGGCGGAGTGGCGTAGAACGCGCTTAGGATGCGGCTGCGGAGCTCGCGTTGAGCCGCCGGAGCGAGCCCTCTGTGTCCGAAGACGCGCTGGCGCAGCTCTCCCGGTGCTCGTGTGCCGCATCGGCCGTGCGCGAGGGCGAAGTTGTCGAAGACCAACAGCTCACCGGGCCGGAGCGCGACGTCGATCGCGACGTCCTCGACGCGAAGGCCGTGGTGCGCGAAGAACGCGACCTCGGCGCGCAGGCTGCCGAACTCCAGCCCACAGAGGAAGTCGCTGTCTAGCTTCACGCTCGGGAGATCCGGCTGGGATCCGGCTGCAGCCTCGACGATTCGCGCGAGGCTCCCCTCGACGTATCCTCGGGCGTCGTCCCACGCGCCGTGCGTTCGGCCGTAGGCCAGGAGGTTCTCAAGCAGCTCGGGGCGCACCGGCCAGGTCCGCTGCTGCAGCAGTGCGCCCAGCGGTACGAGTCTCGTGATCGCCGAAACGTCGGGGGCGCTGGCGGGAACGTAGAGCGCGGTGTAGCGAGCGACGTCTTGGTCGACCTTGGGATCGAGCGGCAAGCCGAAGTCGAAATGCAGCGTCTGAAAATCGCGAGTCTTAGGTCCCTCTGCGGGTGGGAGCACGAAGTCGCCGATGATCAAGAGCGGGCCCAGGCCGTCCTCGCAATAGCCGCCCTCGATCACGCAGCGCGCGAGCTCAAAAGCCTCGGCAATCGTGCCAAATCCCTGGTCGATCAGCACGAATCCGCTAGAGCTGAGGGTGGCACGATCATCCTCCACGCCAGACATTGTGTCCCACCGGCCCGGGAAGTTGCCCACGGTGTCCGCGAGGGCCTCGGTCAGGTGCCGACGTAGGCCGCGAGGTGCTTGCCGGTGAGAGATGGGATTCCCTCCCGCCCTCCCCCCCGCCCGGCGACGAGCTCGGCGGGTGTGCCCTCGAAGACGATCCTCCCGCCGTCGTGGCCGGCGCCGGGGCCGAGGTCGATGATCCAGTCGGCGTGCGCCATGACCGCTTGGTGGTGCTCAATGACGATCACCGACTTGCCGGAGTCCACGAGCCGGTCGAGCAGACCGAGCAGCTGCTCGACGTCGGCGAGATGCAGACCGGTGGTCGGCTCGTCGAGGATGTAGACGTCGGGTGGGCGGGATCCTCTATCAACCATCCGCGTGGCCAGCTTGAGCCGCTGGCGCTCGCCGCCGGAGAGCGTGGGGAGCGGCTGTCCGAGGCTGAGGTAGCCGAGCCCGACGTCTGTGAGCCGATCCAGGATCTTGTGCGCTGCCGGCGTCTTCGCCTTGCCGGCGCCGAAGAACTTCTCGGCCTCGACCACCGGCATTGCGAGCACCTCGCTGATGTCCTTGCCACCGAGCTTGTACTCGAGCACCTCGGCTTGGAAGCGCTTCCCCTCGCACACCTCGCAGGGGACCGCGACACCGGCCATTATCGCCAAGTCGGTGTAGATCACGCCGGCACCGTTGCAGTTCGGGCAGGCGCCCTCGGAGTTGGCGCTGAACAGCGCCGGCTTCACGCCGTTCTCCTTGGCAAACGCATTGCGGATCGGGTCGAGCAGCCCGGTGTACGTCGCTGGGTTACTACGCCGCGAGCCCTTGATCGCTGCCTGGTCGATCGAGACGACCCCGTCGCGGGGCGGACGGGACTTGACAAGCGAGCCGTCGATCAGCGAGCTCTTGCCCGAGCCGGCCACGCCGGTGATGACGACCAGCACGCCGAGCGGGATGTCGACGTCGACGTCCCGCAGGTTGTGGGTGCTGGCGCCGCGAACCTCAAGCGCACCGTTCGGCGAGCGCACCTCGTCCTTGAGGGTGGCCCGGTCGTCTAGATGGCGGCCGGTGATCGTGTCGCTCCCTCGCAGCCCCTCGACGGTGCCCTCGAACATCACCTCGCCGCCGTCGGTCCCTGCCTTCGGGCCGAGGTCCACAACATGGTCGGCGATCGCGATCGTCTCCGGCTTGTGCTCTACGACGAGCACCGTGTTGCCCTTGTCGCGCAGCTGCAGCAACAGCTTGTTCATCCGCTCGATGTCGTGCGGATGCAATCCGATCGTGGGCTCGTCAAAGACATAGGTGACGTCGGTGAGCGAGGACCCGAGCTGGCGGATCATCTTGACGCGCTGGGCCTCACCGCCCGACAGCGTGCCCGAGGGCCGCTCGAGCGAGAGGTAGCCCAGTCCGATGTCCACGAACGATTCGAGCGTCGCCCGCAGCGCCTCGAGCAGCGGCGCGACCGACTTGTTCTCGAGTTTGCCCACCCACGCAGCGAGATCGCTGATCTGCATGGCACAGGCATCGGCGATATTGATCCCCTTGATCTTCGACGACCGCGCCTCCGGGCCGAGTCGAGTCCCGGCGCACTCGGGACAGGTGGTGAAAGTGACTGCCCGCTCCACGAAGGTGCGAATGTGGGGTTGCAGCGAGTCGACGTCCTTGGAGAGCATCGATTTCTGGATCCGCGGGATCAGACCCTCGTAGGTCAGGTTGACCCCGTCGACCTTGATCTTGGTTGGCTCCTTGTGGAGGAGATCATTTAGTTCCTTCTTGGTGTACTTCTTGATCGGCTTGTCCGGGTCAAAGAAACCGCAGCCCAGGAAGATCCGCCCGTACCAGCCGTCCATGCTGTAGCCGGGGATGGTGAGCGCGCCTTCGCGCAGCGACTTGCTGTCGTCATACAGTTGAGTGAGGTCGATGTCGGATACCGAGCCGCGGCCTTCACAGCGCGGGCACATGCCACCCAGGATGCTGAAGCTGCGCTTCTCTTTCGTCGTGCGCCCAGCGCGTTCGATCGTGACCGCCCCGGCGCCCGAGATCGAGCCGACATTGAAGGAGAATGCCTGGGGCGAGCCGATATGTGGCTTGCCGAGCCTACTGAAGAGGATGCGCAGCATCGCGCCCGCGTCGGTGGCGGTGCCGACCGTGGAGCGAGCATCGGCGCCCATCCGCTCCTGGTCGACGATGATCGCGGTCGTCAGCCCTTCGAGCACGTCGACCTCGGGCCGCGCCAGCGTCGGCATGAAGCCCTGCACGAAGGCGCTGTAGGTCTCGTTGATCAGCCGCTGGGACTCCGCGGCGATCGTGCCGAACACCAGCGAGCTCTTGCCCGAGCCGGAGACGCCGGTGAACGCGGTCAGCCGGCGCTTGGGGATCTCGATGCTGATGTCCTTGAGGTTGTTGACGCGGGCGCCATGCACGCGGATCGACTCATGGTTGTCGGCAGCGTGTGGCGCAGGCGATTGCGTGTTCGTCCTCTTGGCCATGCTCATCGGTCTCCGTCTGTCAGGCAGGGCCGACGCTGAGCGCCGGATCGGATCCTCACCCGCCCGGCACTCATCGGTCCTGAAGCAGTCCAAGAACGTTGCCATCGGGGTCGGTGAAAGTGGCAACCAGGCGGCCACCACCGACCTCGTGCGCGGGTTCCTTCACGGTGGCGCCCGCAGCGGTCACCTCGGCCAGCTTCGCCTCGATGTCCGGCACTTGCCAGAAGGTCACCGGCGAGGTCATGCCCTGTGGTCCACCGCCCGGCACCAGCCCGATGTGCTGGCCCTCGGCGTCGAAGCCGACGTAGTAGTCCGCGTCGGCCTGCGGCGAGACGCCGAGCAGGGCCGCGTACACCGCCTTGGCGGCCGCCAGGTCGGACACAGGATGCAGCACGGTCTTGATTCCCTGTGTGGAAGAGCCGGTCATGATCACTCCTAAAGTCGTGGGTTTGGTCTGGATTGTCTGGCTTAAGACGAACGGGAAGTCTGGAAATCGACAGCCAGGTTGCCCGGGTGGCGATTTCGCGTTGGCCGCTCGTCTCGGCCGGGCCCACCCAGCAGAAGATCACTGGGACCGTCTCTGGGCGGTCGCGATAGAAGGCCATGAATGCGTCCGGGTCGCCGTGCGGGAGGAAGCTCACGTGAATGGTGATGTCCATGGCGGTCATGCTAACTGCGGCTCTTGTGATTGCGCGCTCAAATCTCATCCATGTGGCTGGCACTGCCCGGCCTCGGTAGCGTTGGGTTATGAGTTACGTCGAGCGCCTCGTCGTCTCGCCGTTGGTGGCCTGCACGTGGGAGCAGGCCACCACGACTCGGCACGAGCAGCACATCGTGCCGGACGCCTGTGTGGACCTGATCTGGTCGGGCGGGCGGCTGACCGTCGCCGGGCCTGATACCCGGCCTCGCGTCGTAACGCTGGCGGCGGGCTCGCGGCTCGTCGGGGCACGGTTGCGGCCGGGCACCGCGGGCGCGATCCTGGGGCTGCCGGTGTCGGAGCTGTGCGACGTCTCGCCGGATGCCGCCGAGGTTCTGGGAAGCGATGTCGTCGCGGCGTTGCTCGACGAGCTTGCGGGAGGCTCGGACCCGCACGCTCTGCTGCTGCAAGCCCTGCAGCTGCGCGGCGCGGAGCTCGATCCGCTCGTGTGCGCCGCAGTCGTGGCACTCGGGCGCCCGCGCGCACGCGTGGGCCCGGTCGCCGCCGAGCTTGGCGTCAGCGCGCGTCAGCTGCACCGTCGCGTCAGCGATGCAGTCGGGTACGGGCCGAAGATGCTCCAGCGTGTGCTGCGCTTCCGACGGCTGCAAGCGCTCGCGCCGGCTCCGCTGGTCGAGCTGGCGCTCGATGCCGGCTATGCCGATCAGGCGCACATGACCACCGAGGTCACACAACTGGCCGGCCTCTCTCCTGTCCGATTTCTCAAAGACCGCACACCCACCGCTGCGTAGCGTGTCGGGCATGTCGATCGATCACCGCGCCGCCGAGAACTTCATCTGGTCCGCTGCCCGGCTGGTGGACCGCCACCGCTACAGCATGCTGTTCGCCGACGGGCCGGCTGGGCCGGCCGTCGAGGCGCTGCGTGGCTATCGCAACCCGGACGGCGGCTTCGGCCACGCGCTGGAGCCCGACCTGCGCTGCCCGGCCAGCCAGCCGGCTCCGACGCTGTACGCCCTCGAGATGCTCAACGAGGCCGGCGCGGCGGACGGCGAGCTGGCCCGCGACGCGCGGGGCTGGATCGCGCAGATCGCTGCCCCAGATGGCGGCATCCCGTCCGTGCTGCCCGGATTCGAGGACTACCCGCACGCGCCGTGGTTCCAGCCTGGGCCCGGATCCGTTCTGACGCTCGCGCTGGCTGCGGCCCTCAACGCCGGCGGCGTGACGGACGACGCGTGGCTTGACCGCGCCACGAACTGGTGCTGGCGGTCAATCGAGACGACCAAGCAGCCAGGCGGGTATTGGCTGAAGTTCGCCTGCGCATTCCTCGATGCGGTTCCCGACGAGCAGCGTGCCCGTGCGGCGATCGCGTCACTCACCGCCCGCGTCGAGATCTCCGCGGTCGCGCCCGTAGGCGGCGTCGAGGGAGAGGCGCTGCGCCCGCTCGACCTCTCCCCCCTCCCAGGCAGCCGGTCACGTGACCTCTTCAGCGAGGACCAGATCGAGGCTCACCTCGACGCCGTCGAGTCTGAGCAGCAGCAAGACGGCGGCTGGATGTTCGACTGGCTGGCCTGGTCGCCGGCCCAGACGACCGACTGGCGCGGCAACGTCACGCTGCGCGCGTTGACCTGGCTGCGCGACAACGGACGACTCTGACATTGGCCGTCTCACATAGGTGAGACGGCGCGTGTAGCTCGCTGAGAACTCGCCATGACTGCAGACCTTACGGTTTCAGCTCGCTTTGAGAACGCCTTTGGGTAGCTTGACGCGGCGAGTGAGGATTTCTAGGCCAAGGACGAGTGTGCGGATCGGGCCGAGTTGGCGAAGCAGGGCGATCGTGTCGGTATGCCCGTGATCCTCGAGGGTTCTCCCGTCCTCGCCGAAGCGGCTGATCGTGATGCCTCGCAGTACGACGGGGCGGCCATGGTAAGTGCCATTGAGGATCCACCCGGACGCAACACGATTGCCCTCGGTGACCTGCTCCTCGACACCCATCCGCAGGTTCTTGAAGATGGCGAGATAGAAGGCGATCGATTCGTGCCCTCCCTCGTAGCCGTGAAAGGTCATGTCGTTGACGTGATCTACGAAGTCGGGACTGAAGAACTCCTCCATCCGTGAGAGGTCCCCGGCGCAGACGATCTCGATCGCCTGTCGTGCTTGTGCTGCGTAGTCGTGTTGAGTAGTGGTCATAGGTCGAGCATACACGACGATAATGTAGTAGTGTTTCGTCGATGGCAGGGAGACCGAGCAACGCGAGCCGTGGGCTTGGTCCCCTCGAGTCCAAAGTGATGGATGCCGTGTGGGCTGCCACTGATCCGGTGTCGATTCGTGAGGTTGTTGATGTACTTAACGAGCGCCGGGCAGAACCGCTGGCGTATACAACTGTGATGACCGTGATGAATCGGCTCACCACGAAGAACGTGCTGCGTCGCCACGGTGCGCGCCGTAAGTACGTGTATGAAGCGACAGCGGCGGACGCCGCCGGGCTCGCGGTACGCGACGTGCTTCGCACCTACGGCGACGCCGCGGTCGCGCACTTCCTAGATGAAGCTCGAGCCGACCCCGATGTGTTGCGCCGACTGCGAGGTTTGCTAGAGGGGACGCATGAAACTCGATAGTGCCAATCGCAGCTTCCTCGCTCTGATGATCCTCGCGCTGCTGTTGGGGATGTATGTGCTCTGCGGCGCCGTGGGAAGTGTGCTCGTTCCGCTCGTCCTCATCCGCGTCTCCCAAGATGGGCTGCGCGGCCTTGCGGTCAACGCTGGCTCGTTGCTGCCTGTGCTCCTGTTCGTCGTCCTGGTTGCTGTTGGTCTAGCGCTCGGAGCCCGCTCGCTGGCTCGGCAGATCCTTGCCTCTCACCGTCTTGCGCGGCGGGTGCGCGGATTGGCTTTGGCTCCCCCCGAGGAGCTAGCAGGAGTGGCCACCGATGTCGGCTTGGGTGGGCGCGTGGTGCTTCTGGATTCACCGGAGTGGTTCTCCTTTGCATATGGTGTCCTTACTCCGCGTGTCGCGGTCAGCAGTGGCCTGCTGCAGGGCGTCTCTGCTGTGGAGCTTCGAGCCGTGCTCGAGCACGAGCGCTACCACGTATGCAATCTCGATCCGCTGAAGACCATATTGGTGCAGACACTCTCGGCCGCGTTTTTCTTCTTGCCAGCGTTGGATTCTCTGCGGTTGCGTTATGTCGCCGGACGTGAGCTCGCGGCCGACCGTCGTGCGGTCAGGGCATGCGGTCGCCGTCCCCTTGCAGGTGCGCTTCTGAAGGTGGTTCGAGGCCCACAATGGAGCGAGCTTGAAGTTGCGGCAGCGATCGGAGGGCCCGACCTGTTGGATGCTCGCGTCGCGCAACTGGAGCGCGGCAAGCAACCGAAGCTCGTTGTGCCTAGCTTCAGAGCAGCCACCCTCTCGCTCGTGGGCGCAGCACTGTTCTCCACGACGTTCCTCGCATCGGTTTCCAGCTTCGGCGGCCCTGCTGCGGTGCACCAAGCGACTGGCACGGGGGTGAGCAGCGCCGATCTTCTCGGCGGTCTCACTTGTGCTGTTCCGTTCGCTGGCGCAGGCCTTGTCGCGTACTGCCTCCTCGCGCAGCGCGCAAGCAGGCCGCTCACCACAAAAGCTGGACGCTGGCGTAATGCCTGAGCACTCTCCCCATCCCGTATTCGCACGGATCTATACAAGAGTCGCAGAGATCGGTGAGCGCCGTGGTAGCGCCGAGCATCGTCAAAGGTTGCTCGCGGGGTTGAGTGGCAGGGTGGTCGAGATAGGCGCCGGCACGGGTGCGAATTTTTCCCACTACCCCCCGGCGGTTAGCGAGGTCATCGCTGTGGAGCCCGAGCGCTACCTGCGTGAGCGCGCACAACGCGCAGCGACCGACGCTCCGGTGCCCGTGTCGGTCGTGGAGGGCGGTGCCGATCTGCTTCCCGGCGAGGCAGGGTCCTTCGATGCCGGGGTCGCTGCACTGGTGCTCTGTACCGTGCCCGACCAGCAGTCTGCGCTCGCGGAGCTCTACCGCGTCATCCGCTCGGGCGGCGAGCTGCGCTTCTACGAGCACGTCATCGCCGACACACCCGGCCAAGCACGATTCCAGCGCGTCGCCGACGCCACGATCTGGCCACACCTCGCCGGGGGTTGCCACATGGCGCGCGACACCAAGAGCTCTATCGAGCGCGTCGGCTTTCAGATAGAGACGTGCGCGCGCTTCCAATTCAGCCCCGCCCCGTTCCTCCCACCCGACCCTCACATCCTCGGGACAGCTCGGTGGCCTTAATGCGAGGCGACCCAGCCAAGCGCGGTCATCGGCCTAGTGGATGCAGGGATGTGGCGTGTTGCTCAGGCATATCAATATCGAGCAAATCGTTGCCTTGGTGGTCTACCTGGAGGGTCGTGTGGTGCAGATCGAACTCATCGTGCAGCATTCGCTCAAGCCCACGACGCGCAGCATGGCAGTCATTCTCGGGGCCCACGAGCACATGTGCCGAGAGGGCGGGGAAACCGGATGTGATTTCCCAGACATGCAGATCGTGAACCTCGACTACGCCGGGCTCGCGCACGAATGCCCGACCGATCTTCTCAGGGTCAAGTCCCTCCGGCGCGGCCTCTAGGAAGACTCGCCCGGATGCCTTGACTAGCCCGTAGCCCGAGCGCACCATCAGAGCGGCGACGAGCAGCGAGACGAGCGGGTCCGCACGCTCAAAGCCAGTGAGCAAGATGACCCCGGCGGCAATCGCGGTCCCGATGAAGGCGTAAAGGTCGGTGAGGATGTGCTGGAAGGATCCCTCTACGTTCATGCTCTGACGGTTAGCCTTCGCCAACGTCCACGTCGCCGTGAGATTCACGGCGACGCCTATCAGCGCGACAATCAGGATCAACCCGGCCTGTACGTGCGGCGGGTTGAACAGACGGCGGATCGCCTCATAGGTAATGAGCGCCGCGAGGATCAGCAGCGTTACGCCGTTGGCCTGCGCGGAAAGGATCTCCACCCGCTTGAAGCCATAGGTCAAAGCCCCCTTCGCCGGACGAACTGCCAGCCGGGCCGCGAGGAGCGACAGGCCGATCGCGGCGGCATCCGTGAGCATGTGCCCAGCGTCCGAGAGCAGCGCGAGGGAATGAGCAATTATCCCGACTGCTACCTCAAGGGTCATGAATCCCAAGATCAATACAAGCGCGACGGTCAGCTTTCCCGCGGCCGCGTCAGCGCTCACGCCATGCGAATGTCCAGCGCGACCGTGCGCATGGCCACTACTCACAATGACCCCGAACTCCTAATCGCAGTCACAACCTCGCGGCGCCCTCGATCACCGAGTCTGGCCCGAATCCTGTCACAGCAATCATCCGACACCACTTCATCCTAACGCCCGTTGCTATGTAGGAGCATCTGTGCGCATAGGCTGTTGAGGGTTATCTCGGGTCACATGAGAAGGAACGCTACTCCGCTGCGCCATCGCTCAACCATCCAAGAGCACGCCCGACCCACCTAACCTGAAGACCATGCCCTCCACCACCTACGAACTCCTCAAAGGCGATCTGCACCGTCACGACGCCCTGCGCCACACTCACCCGCACGCCGGGCCCCACGAGCATCACTCCCACCACCGTCATGAGAACCCCCACGACGATCATGACGAGCACACGCATGGTCACTCTCACGGGCTCCTCGACGAGAGCATCAAGCGCTCGCGCGAGGGCGTCCGGGCCGTCACCCTTGCGCTTGGCATCCTCGCCATCACCGCTGCGATACAGGCGCTCGTGTTCGCCCTCACGGGCAGCCTCGCGCTGCTGGCCGACCTGATCCACAACGGCGGAGACGCGTTGACCGCGATCCCCCTCGGAATCGCGTTCGCGCTGCGCTCCCCACGCGCCGAGCGCCTAGCTGGCCTGGCTGTCGTGGCGGCCATCTTCATCTCCGCCTGCGTTGCCGCGTATGAGTCGATCCTGCGCCTCATCCATCCAGCCACCCCCGACCACCTACTCGTCCTTGCACTCGCCGGCATGGTCGGGTTCGCCGGCAACTGGCTCGCCGCACGGGTACGAAGCCGTGCCGGGCACAGGCTGAACAGTCCCGCGTTGATCGCAGACGGCGATCACGCCCGCGTCGACGCATACGTCTCGCTCGCCGTCATCGCCAGCGCTGTCGCCATCGCCGCGGGGGCCCCAATCCTCGATCCCGTTATCGGCCTAGGCATGACCCTCGTGATCTTGCGCATCACCCGCGAGAGCTGGCGAACGGTACGCAGCCACCATCGCCACTGACTAGCGCAGCGCCAGCCCTCGCCAGTCTCAATGGATGAGGCGCAGACAGTCTCATATGAGTGAGATCGAGTTGTCTCATATGGATGAAACGCCGCACCTGGATCGTGGGCAGCCTCTAAGCGCGACGGCGGTTGTCGAGCTTGAGCGACGAGCTTCACTGCTGCGCTGCTCGACGCCCCCACCGAAAGTAGCTCGCCGAGCCGAGGGCATTTAGGCAGACCAAACGCCAGAACAACTTCCTACCCCGCACCTGATCGGTCGGGCGACGCTGGATGTCGCGCTCCGCTGCCGCTACCAGTCCAAGCGATACGGCGACGAGCACAAGGACCCAAAACCGCTCTGCGGGGGAGCGTTCTTTGAATTGCTTGATCGTTTGCGCCACGGCTACATGATACCCGCAGTTTCGCCCGCTCGACAGAGAAGCAAATACTCCCTGCGACGCTCAGGAGAGAAAGTCGACGATGGACTGTGTGAAGCTAGGGTCGGCGATGACTCCGATGTGATCGCCCGAGAGCGTCTTCAGCGTCGCACCTGGGATCGCGTCGCTAAGAACCTCGGGTCTGATCGCAAGTGGATCGGCCTCTCCGGCAAGAACGAGCGTCTGTGCCGATATGCAACTCAGTGCGATGTTTCCCCTATAAATCGATGAGGCCTGTGCGACCAGGGCCTCACGGTCGGCGTCCAGGGCATCCGCGAGCGTACGGAAAGCCATCGCCCCAGACTTGCTGATCGTGGAGGGATCCTCAGCGCTCAACGCCTCGATGATCGTGTCGTTGGGAATCGCGCGTCTGTCAACTCCCCCACACTCGATCACTCCAGATCCGACACCGCCCACGACAAGCCGTCGCACGCGTTGGTCCTCGCTCGCGAAGATCAGCGAGACGATCGCTCCCATCGAGTAGCCGACAAGATCGATCTGCGGCTCACCGGACACTTCGAGCAGGACAGCGAGATCTCGTGCCATGCGCTGCTCGCCGTAGCTGGCTGGATCGTGTGGCTTCCCCGACCGGCCGTGACCCCTGGCGTCAGGGGCAATCACCCTCCTTCCCGCGTCCACCAGTGCATCGACGACACCGGGAGCGACCCAGTTGGCGTTGGCATCGACAACGAATCCGTGGTGCAGCACAACCGGCGGCAAAGATGTCTGCTCGCCCCATTCCTGGTAGACGATCTCGGTCTGATCCCAGCTCTTGAAGCTCTTCATGATTGGTTGTGATCATGCCACGACAGCGCGCCACCGACGGAATGCCACTCCCGCGTGGCATGGGCTCGCGTGCGCCGAGAACATTCTCGCCGATCCGCAGACATCCTTTCCTGGGCTGACACGCTCAGTCGCCATCTAGCTGTTGCGTCTCAAATCGGTAAGACGCCACCCAACACGGAGCGCCCAACTACATAGTCTGTGGGGATGACGCAGCCCAGCGAGCACGAGCGCAACGCCGTGCAGCGACGCACGACGCTGGTCTCGATCGCCGCGGCCGGCGTGCTGGTGGTCCTGAAGCTGGGGGTGGGTCTGGTGACCGGCAGCCTCGGGCTGGTCTCAGCCGGTATCGAGTCAAGCGGCGATGTCGTGGCCGCGATCCTGACGTTCTTCGCCGTGCGGCTGGGCCGACGGCCCGCCGACCCCGGGCATCCCTACGGCCACCGTCGCGCCGAGAACCTTGGCGCACTGGGAGAGGCCGCGATCCTGCTGGCCGGGGGAATAGTCGTCAGCATTCAAGCTGTTGCCCATCTGATCAGCGCGGGCAGCCCGCCTGACATTCACTGGTATCTATTCTTGGTGATCGCGGTCGCAGTGGTCGTGGACCTCAGCCGTACCGTCGTTTCTTTGCGCACCGCCCAACGCTATGGGAGCCCTGCGCTGCGCTCCAACGCTTTTCATTTCGCGGGTGATCTGGCGGGCTCCATGGCCGTCCTGGTCGGGTTGCTGCTCGTGCGCGCCGGGTTTGCCCAGGGTGACGCGGTCGCGGCGCTGGCGATCGCGGCGATCGTCTTCGTCGCCGCGGGGCGGCTGATCGCGGAGAACGCCAACGTGTTGATGGATCGCACCCCCGCGGAGGCGATGGAGGCCGCCGAACGGGCTATCGCCGGCTTGGAACCGGATATCGAACTACGGCGACTACGCCTGCGCGAGTCCGCCGGGCGCTACTTCGCCGATGTCGTCGCTGCCGTGGCGCCCGGACAGGCGGTCATCGAGGGCCACCAAGCGGCCAGCCTGGTGGAGGCGGCGGTCGAGGTCGCGCTACCCGGCAGCGATGTCGTCGTACACGTCGAGCCTCGCCGCAATGGCCTGGAGCTTCGCGACCACGTTCTGGCCGTCGCTCTTGCCGAGCCACTGGTAAGGGAAACGCACGACATAGCGATCTTCGAGCGCGATGGATCCATCAGTGTCTCCTTGCATCTGAAGTTCCCGGCCGACCTGGAGCTACGGACAGCTCAGGCGGCGGCCGAGCGCGTCGAGCGAGCCATTCGCACGAGGCCCGGGGTGACCCAGGTACAGACCCATCTCGAGCCCTTGGAGCAAACCCTCGTGAGCCGTCCGGCCGACGGTGAAACAGACCGACAAACCGTTCATGAGATTCAGCGCCTGGTGCGCGAGCGGACTGGCATCGAGCCGCTGGCTGTGAGGCTTTTCTCCACCGAGACCGGCCGTATCGTCTTTCTCACGATCACCGTGGACTCCGATGCCTCTTTGGTAGACGCTCACCGATTGGCAAGCGAGCTCGAGGATCAGATACACCAGCAGGTATCAGACATCGTTGACGTCGTGGTTCACACCGAGCCATCGAGGTAGACCGCCGGTTGAGATCGCTCGATATCTCACCGGCGGTGAGGCGTATAACTGGATGGGGATGGCCTTCGGGCTCTCCCATCGTCCAATTCCCAAACCCGCCGCTCATCATCGCCCTGCTCGCGAGTGCCACCGGACATCTCGCTCAGGGCGCAGCACACCGAATAGCGCTATCGGTCTTCTACGTGGCCCTGAGCGTGTGGGCCTACGATGAGGCACGACGTGGAGATAACTGGTTCCGCCGCTCCCTGGGTCTGGGGTTCCTCATCTACATCACCATCAGCCTCGTCCAGGCGCTACACGCTTAGCGACCATCACCATCCCACACCGACCTGCTCAAAGTGGTCGGCACGCCAAGCGCAGCTGAATGACGCTGGGACTAAAGGCGAATCAGCTCATATAGTTAGGGCACCCTAATCTTGTGGTAGGGTGCCCGCCATGAAACCCGAGTCATCAAGTCGGATTTTGCTGCGGCGTCTGTTCGGCGGACGTCGGCGGCCGTCCGGGCAAAGAAGCGACAACCACCGCCAGCACGATTGTCAGCGTCCCGTGAACAAAGGCGATATAGCAATGCGAGGCCATACCTCGAGGATGCGCGGCCTGGCGTGCATCACCACGATGCTCATTCTCCTCGGCGGCCTGCTCGCCGGCTGCGGAAGCTCCTCCTCGAAATCGGGCGGGTCGATCACCCTCTACAACGGCCAGCATGTGCAGACGACGGACACGCTCGTCGCCGCCTTCGAACGAGCGACCGGCATCAAGGTCAACGTACGCAGCGACGATGAGGACACTTTCGCCGATGAGATCGTCACCGAGGGATCTAACTCGCCGGCTGACGTGCTCTACACGGAGAACTCACCGGCGCTCGAGTACCTCCAGGGCAAGGACCTGCTCGCTCCGGTCGATGCCACCACACTCGCGAGCACTCCGAGTAGATTCAACTCTCCGCAGGGCAACTGGCTTGGGGTCTCGGCGCGAGTCAGCGTGCTCATCTACAACCCGAGCCTCATCGGCGCGAGCGCACTGCCGACTTCAGTCCTCCAGTTGGCCGATCCCAAGTATCGCGGCAAGCTGGCATTCGCGGCGGGAGAGACTGATTTCCAGCCGATCGTTACCTCTGTCGCCCACAGCGAGGGGCGAGCCGCGACGCTGAAGTGGTTGGAAGGGATCAAGGCAAACGCCGGCAGTCATATCTACCCCGACAACGAGACGATCTCCAGCGAGGTCAACCGTGGTGCTGTGCCCTTTGGGGTGATCAACCAGTACTACTGGTATCGCATGCGCGCTGAGCTTGGCGCGGGGAGCATCCACTCGAAGCTCGCCTACTTCGCCCCGCGCGACCCTGGCTACGTGATCGATGTATCGGGGGCGGCGATCCTTAAGTCATCCAAAAACCAGAGCGCCGCTCAGAAGTTCCTCGCATTTCTGGTGAGCCGACAGGGTCAGGAGATAATCGCCCACTCGCTCAGCTTCGAGTATCCGATCGTCCCAGGGATCGAGACCGCCGCGCCCGAGACTCCCTTCGGGGAGCTCCAGCCGAACTCGATCACGGTCCCGGAGCTCGGCTACGGGTCGACGGCGATCGCACTGCTCCGTGAAGCGGGATTGCTGTGAGACGCAACGCTCGACCGAGTTCCTGACATGGAGGTGTCGGCACGCAGCGTCCTTGAACCTGTGCCGTCACCCGGACTCGGCGGGCCTGCGTCACCCCGCTCTGCCCCGCGGCCGTGGGGGCTGCTTGCACTCAGCGCGGCCGTGGCGATCGTTCTGGTGGCACCCCTGGCCTTCCTGCTCTTCGAGGCGCACGGAGCCGGGACCTCGACGATCCTGCACCTCATCTTCCGAGGGCTCACCGCCAGCCTGCTGTGGAACACGGTCAGGCTCACCGTCGTGGTCACGGTGCTGTGCGCCGTGATCGGCACCGCTGCCGCGTGGTTCATCGAGCGGACCGACCTTCCGGGCCGCCGGGTATGGGCCGTGCTGGTTGTCGTGCCGCTTGCCATTCCCGACTTCGTGGTCAGCTTCGGATGGGCGTCGCTCAGCACTTGGGTCGAGGGGTTTCGAGGAGCGGTGCTGGTGATGACGCTGGCGGTATACCCGCTCGTGTACCTACCGGTCGCGGCCAGCTTTCGCAATGCCGATCCAGGCCAGGAGGAGGTGGCGCGCAGCCTTGGGGTGGGACGGCTGCAAACGTTCTGGCGAGTGACACTCGGACAGGCCCGAGTGGCAATCCTCGGCGGCTGCCTGCTGGTGGCGCTGGTGCTGCTGGCGGAGTATGGCGCCTTTGAGATCCTGGGCTATCAGACTTTCACCACAGAGATATTCACGGAGTTCAACGTCTCGTTCAATGTGCCAACGGCGTCGGCGCTGTCGCTGGTATTGGTGCTCATGAGCCTTGTGGTCCTCTCGGGCGAGGGCTTGGCACGGGGTCGAGGTCGGCTCAGCAGGTCAGGCCCTCTCGCCCAGCGCCTCGCCCCACCTCACCAACTGGGCCGCGCGAGGCTGCCCGTGCTCACTGCTTTTGGCGTACTCGTCGGATTGGCGCTCGGCGTCCCAATCGGCTCCAGCGTCTACTGGCTTCTCAGGGGTGGCCATGCCTTCCTCACCGGGGTATCGCTGCTTGATGCGATCTGGCACACGGCCCTCTACAGTGGGATCGCGGCCGCATTGTCCACCGCGATGGCGCTACCGGTGGCGTTGCTCGCGATTCGCCACCGCGGGCGGGTGCACCACCTGCTCGAGCGCAGCACCTACCTTGTGTTGGCAATGCCCGGCTTGGTGATCGCACTGGCGCTCTCCTACTTCACAGAGCGCTACGCCAACGGATTTCTCTACCAGAGCGCCCCGCTGCTGGTGATCGCCTACTCCATCCTGTTCTTCCCCCTCGCCCTCATCGGTGTGCGTGCTTCGATCGCACAGGCGCCGGTCGGCCTGGAGGAGGTCGGCCGCTCGCTCGGCCGGCCGCGGCTGTCTGTGCTGTGGCGGGTCACGCTTCCACTCGTCTCCCCCGGCCTGGCCGCCGCCTTCTGCCTGGTGTTCCTTTCGGCCGTGACCGAGCTCACCGCCACGCTGATCCTGATCCCTACCGGTGTGCAGACGCTCGCCACCCAGTTTTGGGCCTATCAGCAGAACCTCTCCTATGGACAGGCCGCACCGTTTGCGCTGGCGATGATCGCCATAGCAGCCCTGCCGAGCTTCGTGCTCGGCCGTTTCTTTGACCGCCTACCATCCCGAGGGAGGATGGCGAGATGAGCGCTCGTGCCGGACCCGGTGAGAAGCCGAGCCACCTCAGCGGTGACGGCGCCAGAGAGTGCGGACTCGCGGGAGACATTGAGCAGGCAAGCGGCCTCGCCGTCGTGGACCTGCACAAGGGCTTCGGCACCCACCCCGTGCTCGCTGGCCTGGATCTGAACGTGCCGGCGGGATCGCTGACGGCCATTCTCGGATCCTCGGGGAGCGGCAAGACGACGCTGCTGCGACTGTTGGCGGGCTTTGACCGACCGGACCGGGGGACGGTGAAGATCGGCGAGCGGATCGTTGATGGGAAGGGCGCTCACGTCCACCCCGAGCACCGTCGGATCGGCTATGTCCCCCAGGAGGGAGGCCTCTTTCCCCACCTCACGGTCGCGGCAAACGTCGGGTTCGGACTCTCCCGGACCGCCCGCCGTCGACGGGTGGACGACCTGCTCGAGCTCGTGGGCCTGGCGGATCTGGCGCGCCGCTACCCCCATCAGCTCTCGGGCGGCCAGCAGCAGCGCGTCGCCCTTGCGAGAGCGCTCGCGGTCGAACCCGAGGTAGTGCTACTTGACGAGCCGTTTGCGTCGCTGGACGCGCACATGCGGGTCAGCGTGCGCGAGGAGGTCCAGCGGATCCTGCGGGCATCGGCGACGACGACTCTGCTCGTAACCCATGACCAGGACGAGGCGCTCTCGCTCGCAGATCTCGTGGCGGTTCTCCGGGACGGCAGGATCGCCCAGTACGCAACGCCACAGGAGCTCTATGCCCGTCCGCTCGACAACGAGCTCGCACGGTTCGTCGGCGAGGCCAACTTGATTGCGGGTGTATTCGATGGCACGCTCGTCGAGACCTCGCTCGGAAAGCTCCAAGCGCTCTGGCACGGTGAGCCGCTGCCCACACCCTGCCCCGTGACTGTCCTGGTCCGTCCCGAGCAGATAGATCCGCATCTCACCGACGAGGAGGGCTTCGCCGGACGGATCGTGCGAACCGGGTACCACGGACACGATGTCACCCTGCACGTGCAAATCGGGCAGCAGGAGACCGAGCAGCTCTTGCTCGTGCGAACACTCGGTGACACTCGGCTGTCCCCCGAGTCGACCGTCAGGCTCGGCGTCCGTGGCCCGGTACTGGTGTGGCCTGCAGACTCAGCGCGCTGAGGGCCTTGAGCGCGTCCCCGATCGGAAACCGGGGCAGGGATAGGCTCTCTGTACGTCGGGGCTCGCCTCCCGATGTCACGGCCCCCGGCAGCTCACGCTGTGCGGGGGCCAACTTGGTGTTGGCTTCGGGGAAGCCATCTCGAAGATCCAGACCACTTCGGGAGAATCCTTTTCGCGCCGACATGCCTCTCATCCACGTGCGACATTCGATCGACGAGAACGGGAGGCTCATATGACGATCGCCATCTACCTCATCGCAGCCGCGGTCGTGATCTGTGGCTGCCTCTTCTTCATCATGAGAATTCGCTCTCGTGACTGATACGCGCAGGTCGTGGCCCACCGAGCAGGTCGTCAGCGCGGCCCAGCAGGGCGATCCCCACGCAATCGCGACCCTCCTCGACGACTCGCACGCGCACGTGCGCCGCTTTGCCCGCTCCCTCTGCTCAACACCCGAGGACGCTGAAGATGCGGCTCAGGAGGCGCTGATCGTCCTTTACCAAAGGATCGGGACGCTGCGCGCTGCCGCGGCTCTCGCGTCGTGGATGTTCCAAATCGTGCGCCACGAGTGCATTCGCAGATCGCGGCTTGCCTTTCGCGGACCGATCTCCGCTGCCACGGCGGAGCCTTCCGTCGAAGACACCGCCCTCGCTCGCATGGAAGTCGAGCGTATCGTCGGCTCCATCGCAGAACTCCCCCCTGAGCAGCGCTCGGTGCTCGTTCTACGCGACATTCAAGGTCTGTCGGGGACAGCCACGGCTCAATCCTTGGGACTCAGCCGCCCAGCAATGAAGTCACGCTTGCATCGCGGACGCGAAACACTCCGCTCGCGACTCAGGGCGCCGAATGAAACAACCAGCTCCGCAGGCCTCGAAGATGTCTGACCATGGCCGAAGCGCTCTCGCCAGCACCTCCGTCCCTCGTCACCTTACGCGTGGGGCGATCGGCTTCGGGCTAATCGGCGCGGCACTGGCACTGACTCCGAGCCTCGGCCCGACCTCGCTCCTGCTCGCACCGTTCGGCATGGTCGCGCTTCGCGGCTGCCCGACGTGCTGGATCGCCGGGCTAGTCCAAACGATCTCCGCCGGCCGGCTCAGGCGCGCCTGCACCGACACCGCCTGCACGCTGCATCGTGACGAGCGTTAGACCAGATCGACCGGAAGCACATCCGTCCGTGCGATGGCGGCGTCGCGCTCATCGGCGAGCGCCGTGCGCCGCTCGTCTTGCATATAACCATCCAACGAGATCTGCGAGGGGAACTCGAGCAGCTGGATCTCAAGCGGCGAGCCGCTGGCCCCATCCGTGCGCGCCCGCTGGAGCACCCGGGCTCCGTGATCCCCCATCAACTCAAGGACGCGGTCCTCGTAGGCGACGAGTGCCGTCTCGGTTCCCGCGTTGGGCCAGAGCAGGACGCAAAGGTGAATGCTCATCGTCTCCGAGCGTAGCCCACGCAGCGTCAGACCGGCGGCTTGGCGGCTTAGCAGACCGGGCCCCAGCGTACCCGGCTGGTGGACCATGTTTACCTCAACCACGTAGCGCGAACAGCGGCCAGTGGCCGGGCACGCCCTTCAGCTCATGAAAGCCGCGGTCCTCAAACGCAAACGGACCACCAACGACCGTTCCGAACACGGTTCCCGAGACGAGCACCTCGCCGGGTGCGGCAAGCGCGCCCACGCGTGATGCGATGTGGACAGCCATGCCAGCCACGTCCTCACCGATCAGCTCACACTCCCCCGTGTGAACGCCAACGCGGATCTCGATCCCGAGTTCTCGCGCCGCGGCGGTGATCGCCAAAGCACAACGCAACGCTCGCGATGGAGGCCCCTCAAATGTGACAAGAAAGCCATCCCCCACCGTCTTTACCTCGCGACCGCCAAAGCGGGCAAGTTGGGCGCGCACCCGCGCGTCGTGGTCTGCCAGCAGGTCGCGCCAGCGCCCGTCTCCCAACCCGGCGACCCGCGAGGTCGCGTCGACGATGTCCGTGAACATCACGGTGAGCAATCCACGCGCGAGCTCCCCACGACTGCGCGCACCGGTCAGGAACTCCTCGATCTCCTCGACGATCGCGTCGCTGTCGCCCACGAACGGAAGCGAGTCCGCCCCTTCCAACTCGACGTGGCGCGCACCGGCTATATGCTCGGCCAGGTAGCGTGAGTGACGCGGATCCCAGGCGGTGTCCCCAGATCGGTGCATGATCAGCGTCGGTACACGGACGCGTGGCAGTACGTCACGTACATCGAGGTCGGCCGCCGCGTTCAACAATATGCGAGCCTCGCTCGGGCTTGCCGCCAGGCGCTGCAAGCGCGCAAACCACGTTGCCAGCGCCGGGTCCTCGGCCATCGAGGGTGCCATTACCGCAAGCCCGGGGCCGCCGGGCTCCCCCCAGGCCGCAACGGTCCGCTCGGTCCATTGCGCGCGGTCCGTGCGCGTCATCGCCCAGTCGTAGTCGGCGGCCCACGAGGTACGCGCGATCGACGCGTACATGATCAGCGCACCGATACGCCGCGGGTGATCGGCTGCAAGCAGGGCCCCGACAGGTCCACCCAACCCGTAGGTGAGCAGAGCGGCCCGCTCACTGCCCACCGCATCGAGTACCGCGAGCGCGTCGCGCGCCTCCTGCTCGAGGGTGTGGGACTCGCCGGCGCTGTCTGACAGTCCGCTTCCGCGACGATCGAACAGGATCAGGCGGTTGAACACGGCCAAGCGCTCGAGGAAGCGACGCACCGCCGATGCCTCCCACAGTTGCTCGATCTGGGAGATCCATCCCGGAAGGAACAACAAGTCAAGCGCCCCCTCCCCCGCGACATGGTAGGCGATGGTCGCATCGCCGCTGCGCGCATAACGCGTCGTGGGCACCATCAGGTGGCTCCGATCAATGCCCTGGAGCGTGGGTGGAGCATTAACGCCACCCATCCATCCTATGGAGCCGCGGCCGGTGACGCCCGTCCGCGCCTAAAGCGAATTGCGTCCTCGACGCTCTATCGAGGGGATCTCACCTGCGCTTGGGGCACGGCTGCTTGTAGGCAACCGTGACCGTTTCGCCGCTCATGAACTTGAATTCGGCCTTCAAAGGTGCCCCACCTCTGGGGCACCTTCTTGGCAGCGTGAGATAGGAGACCGTCTTCCCGGCCTTCCTATACGCGGCGCCGACCTTGACTTTGAAAGAGAGAATAGAGGCATCGTCAGCCCCGGGCACCGTTTCGACCAGCGGCACTTCGACGACCAGCTCGGGTCCGTATGGGGCACTCGCCGTAGCCCATTGAGCTTTTTCGAGAACTTGGAAGTAGGCCGGCGTACTACCTTCGACGTAAAAGGTGAGACCACCCTCCGGCGCGAAGAAATCCTGGATCGACACTTTCTCATTGACGCGGTCGCCGCCGAAGGCTACGACGCCCAATCCTTCACCTGTCGGACCGGCGCTCGAGTTCTTCGGGCATCCCGCCGCCCCGCTGGCTTCGAGCACCACCGGCGCACAGTCGACAAACCCTGTGGGAGCCACCTTCACCCCTGCCGGGGCGTAAAAGGCCATCCCGGTAAGAGGAGACGGAAAGCCCCCATATTCGTTGCCGCTGATCGTGACGTGGACTTCCACGTCGGTGCCCGCGCCCAGGATGTCGCCCGTCCCCGCGAAGCCTGGGATCGGGACGGGAGTGACCTTGAGAGTAACCGCGGGCATCGCCGCGGCACTTGCGGCAAAAGCGAAGCCCGCCACAACAGCCAACACCGGACAGATCCATGCTCTACGTCTACCTGCTTTGGTCATCTATGCTCGTCTCCGCCTCGGCACATACGCCTTATAGTCCGAAACATACCATCCGAAACGGATCGAGTCAAGGGTCGTTCGCATGAGCAAGGAGATAGAGCTCACACACACCTCCCACATAGTGCTGGGCCTACTCTCGAACTGCGAGCAGGCCACCCCATATGACCTCAAGCAAATGGTCTCAGCCACGGTCGGGCACTTCTGGACGCTCCCCCACTCACAGCTCTACGCCGAGCCCGCGCGCCTTGCGCACGCCGGCTATGTGACCGAGCAACGCGAGCACGGCGGCAGGCGTCGCAAGCTCTACTCGCTCACCGATCGTGGCCGGGAGGCACACGAACGGTGGCTTGGAGTCCTCACGCCCGAGCCCTACGTGCTACGCGATCTTGCCCTGCTCAAGCTCTTCTTTGGAGCGGATGCCCGTGAACTGGCCGAGGTTCAACTCGAGACCCATCGCCAGAAGCTCTCCGAATACGAGACGCTGCTCGAGCAGACTGCCGAGCTCGGCCCGGTTGGCCCACGACTCGCGCTCGATCTCGGTACGCGCCACGAGCGCGAGACAGTCGGCTTCTGGGCAGAGCATGCACGATCAAATACAAGTGACGGGAGCAAATCATGAAGGCGACTTGGAACGGGGCCACACTGGCTGAGAGCGATGAGACGGTCGTGGTCGAGGGCAACCACTACTTCCCACCAGAGAGCATTCATGAGCAGTACTTCTCCGACAGCGACACGCACACCACGTGCCCATGGAAGGGCGAGGCGAGCTACAGGACGATCGAGGTGGCTGGGCAGTCCAATGCCGACGCCGCCTGGTACTACCCGAACCCGAAGGACGCGGCGGCAAACATCAAGGATCACTTTGCCTTTTGGAAAGGTGTACAGGTAGAGGACTGATCCGAGATGCAGGTGGTCTCATTTTCGGATGAGACCGCGTGGGACGCCCGATCCTCGCGCCGCGGGGTCACGGCGGACGATCGGTGGAAGTTCGTAGCCGCCGCCGAGCCTCAGAAAGCGCGGTAGGAGCTCTTCGTGATCGTGAAGCCATGATGCGACCGATTTGTGCAGCGAACAGATCTCGCGCTGATCGTGCACTTCACGCTGATCGGGCCGATGCCGCCCCACCTGCTCCCGCTTTTGAGCGCCACCGGGCTCGTGCCGACAAAGGAGTCCTGGCTGAGTCGCGCGAGCGACGGATGCCCAATCGATCCGAGGAATACGAAGCCTGGATCGCCGATGCCTTTGGCCTTGGGAGCTGGCACATGCCTGGCGCTACAGAGCACCTGAACAGGAGGCGTGTTGAGCGGGTGGATTGCGATGCCACAAGTGACATTCCCGCCCAGTGCCATCCACAGCTGCGCGTCCGACGTCGAGGCGAGCGCGGGTACAGAGGCGAGCGCGGGTACAGAGGCGAGCGCGGGTACAGAGGCGAGCGCGGGTACAGAGGCGAGCGCGGGTACAGAGATGAGCGCGGGCAGACCGAGCACGCAAACGAGGATCGGCAACCGCAGTCGACGCATAACCCGCATCCTCGCACAGCCGCACCCTGGACAGATTGACTAGATCGGTCCTTGAACAGGCCCGCTTGTCGAAAAGTCTGCTTCTATGCGCTAATGAGCTCAGGGCTCCAGGAGCCGGGAACGCCTAACGGTGGGAGCTTTGACAAGGCCGGAGACGCCACGTGCCGTACTCGTCTAGCGAACGAGCGCACCTAGCTGGCCTGGTGGCGAACAGGCCTGGCTTCTCTGGCAGTGAGCCTCGGCGCCGGAAAGCTCGTCCCGGCGCTGGCTGCTGGTGTTCAGTGGCCCTATACGATCGCGGGCATCGGCTTCGCGGGTGTCGGCGTGATCTTCATCGGCTACGCGTTCGTGCGTCATAGGCGTGTCGAGCAGGCAATCTCCCGCGGCGAGTTCGCTCCACCCGAGGAGGGCTTCATCACGGCCATGGCCTTGATCGGCGTTCTGCTCGGTCTGCTCGTGCTGGTCATTGTCGCCGCGAAAACGTAAAAACCGGACACTGAGCATCACTGCTGGTCAGGTTTCTCGGCATAGCGGCAGTCGAAGTTTCGACCTCAGCCACCATGGCGTAGAGATCGTCGGGCATATCGACGGCGGTCGGACAGCCATCAGGTGCCGGGCATCGTGGTGCTACGCATCGAGTCGGGGCTCTTCTTTGCCAACATCGAATCGGTGCGTGCTCAGCTATCGCAAGCCGCTATGAGACCGGGAACGAAAACGATCGTGCTCGACCCGGAGACGATCCCATTCATCGACGTCAGCGCGGCCAGGATGCTCGACGAGCTGGCCACAGAGCTGAAGCGAGACGGAGTGCATACCGCTCGCACGTGATATCGGTCAGGTCCGCGATGTCCTGCGCATGAGCGGGGAGGACATATCTCGGGCAAGCGTTTATCCGAGCGTGCGTGCAGCCGTTGAGGCTGCACGCTCAGACGGCTAGCGCCGCTCTATGACTTGAGCGCAAGGACGAGCGTTCGAGCACCGTCAAGCGCCCAGCCAGAGTCGAGCACCAGCGGCGGCGATGGCTTCGATGTGCTCCTCGCGCTCAAGAGTGCGCTGGAATGACTGCATCCGACGATGGTCGCGCCTCCTCCTCGCGCTGAATCAGCGACTCGACGCCAAGCGTGCAGACCACAAGGCTGACCAACGCGGCCGCAACGATCGCGGTGGCCTCGGTGGCCGACAGCACGCCCTCGGCGAGCCCGAGCGAAGAGACAGCGGCGGGCACGCCGAGCTGCGCGCTGGCGGCCATGCCGGCGCTGAGCGGGCGACGCGCAAGCACGACCGCGAGCAGATGCACGAGCACGTTCGAGATCACAAGCGCCGCGGTTAGCAAGAGCATGGATGGATGCTGAAAGAGGCCGCGTAGGTCTAGCTGGGCGCCGAGCACGACGAAGTAGAGCGGAATGAAGAACCCGTCAGCTACCCCGCGCACCTGCGTAGATAGTCGCTTGGGGCCGCCGATCACGGCGACCATCAGCCCAGCGCCGAAGCCTGCGATGAGCACGCTCGTGCCGCTCTTATCCGCGATCCACGCGAGGAAGAAAAGCACGAGTAGCGACAGGCGTAGGTCGAGTGCCCAGTGGCGTTGCTTTGAGAGGCGGCGCACGTCGTGCACCCACGGCTGGGCTGCGAGCAGTCGTGCGACACCGAGCAGCAGGAGCACGGCGAGCGCGACGAGCGCGCTGCCAAGCAGCGCGTGAACGGTCCGCCCCGGAGCCAGCACTATCGGGACCGACAGAATCGTCACAACGTCAGCGATCGTGACCTGTGCCATTACAGCCAGCGCATCGGGCCCCTTCGCGCCGGCCTCCTGAAGCGCCGGCAGCAGCACGGCGGCGGACCCGGAGGCGATCACAACCGCGTAGATGGCGGCATGGGCGGTTCCGGCGAGCGTGGCGGCGGCGAGCCCCCCGAGCGGTGCGAGCACGCACACGATCCCTGCGAGCAAAAGGCCAGCGGGTAGCGAGCGAGCCAACCGCCTGTCGCGCAGCGGTAGGTGCATGCCGACGGTCAGCATCAGCATCGCAAAGCCCACCGTCCCCAGGAAGGCGACGGTCGCGTTGCTTGGATCGACAACCCGGAGACCGGTGCGTCCCACGAGCACTCCGGCGAGGATCTCCCCAATTACCACCGGCACGAAACGACGTCTGCTTACGCCGAGAAGCGGACCGGCCAGGCCGGCCAACACAATTACCAGGAGGGTCTCGAAGCTCAACGAAAATGAGCCTATGCGCTCCTGCGATCAATTGCCGTCCAAGCAGGTTCTTTATTCGTGGAGCACTCCCGGATCTGCACCCACCGACGAGCTGGTCCAGCACAAGAAACGAGCTGGTCCAAGCACAAGGAAGTCACTGAGACGCTTCTAGGCCCGAACCGGGATCCGCCGCTTTACGCTCGCCGTCACTTCGCCCGGGGCGGGCGCGCGCTTGACAACGCCGATCGAGAGCGCCGCCAGCACGCCCAGGGCACTTGCGATGATGATGAAGACCCAGCCGTGATCGAAGGCCACTACGGGGTGAGCTCCACCGGGCGTACCGAGCACCGCGACCAAGATCGATACGCCGAGCACGAAGCCAACTTGACGGGTCATGGTGAAAGCGGCCGAGCCGGTCCCAAAGCGTGCCGGCGGCAGCGAGGAAGAGGCCGCGCTGGCGAGGCTCGGCAGTACAAGGCCCACGCCGACGCCACTGATCAGCAGACCCGGGAGCATCTCGGCCGCATAGTCCGGCACTTGACCGACCCGCAGCCGCCACCACAGGCAGCCAATGCCGAACAGGGAAATACCCAGTGCGCTGAGCGTACGCGCCCCGAAACGATTGATGTAGCGCGAAGAGCTAGCCGCGAAGATCGCGGCTGTCGCCGGACCCGGCGCGAGGGAGAGCCCCGCGATCAGGACGGAGCGGTGCCACACCTCTGTCATGAACAGCACGTTGGCCAGTAGAAAGGCGGCGAAGCCAGCGGAGAAGAGCACGGAGGCAAGATTGGCCATCGCAAACGAGCGCACACGCAACATGGCGGGGTCGATCACAGGTGAGCTATGGGTCAGGCAACGCCTCCAGAAAGCGGCTAGCCCGCCGAATGCGATCAGGAACGCAACGACCGCGCGGGGGCTCCCCCATCCCCAAGCTGGGGCCTTGACCAATGCCAACGCGAGTACCCCAATCCCCACAACAATCAGCCCTGAGCCAAGCAAGTCGGGACGCTCTTGGCGCTCGTCGCGGCTCTCGTTGAGTAGATGAAGACCGTAGGCAAGTGCGGCGAGCCCGATCGGAATGTTGACGAGGAACACAAGCCGCCAGCTCACCTGAACGAGCAGGCCGCCAAGCGGAGGTCCCGCCGCGGCCGCTAGGCCTCCGATGGCGGCCCAGATACCGATTGCGGCAGGCCGCTCGACCGGCTCGAACTCGGGCAGCAGCAGCGCCAGCGACGTCGGCAGCAACAGCGCCGCGCCAACCGCCTGCACGACGCGTGCTCCGACCAGGGTGCCGACCGAGGGAGCCACGCCACACAGCGCCGAGCCGACGACGAATATCGCAAGACCCGCGAGGAAGGCTCGCCGGCGCCCGTGACGATCGGCCATGCGCCCCGCGGAAACCATCAGGGCGGCCAGCACGATCGCGTAGGCGTTCAGCACCCATGACACCGAGGAGATGCTCGATCCGTGGAAGTCGGCCTCGATCTTCGGGAACGCGACGTTCACGATGAACAGATCCAGGCTGACCATGAACGCTCCGACCGACACCAACGTCAAGACCTTCCATCGCCGTTGCATCTGCCCACCTCCTCAGGTGGTTGCGTTTTGCAAGTTGATGGGGACGCTAGCACAGGCCACTTTCAAAATGCAACCAGGTGGGCTACGATAAGCGCTTGCCCTATCGGCCATTTACAGATCAGAACTGCTCGATTGCCGGCGCGTTGTCGATCGTAGGAGAGCGCTGGACTCTCTTGATCATGCGGGACGTGCTCCTTGGGCGCCGGCGCTTCGCCGATATCAAGCGCAGCATCGGCGTCGCATCGAACATCCTCACCGATCGCCTAGAGATGCTCGTGGAGCACGAACTGCTGCGGCGCAAGCTATACAGCGAGCACCCCGAGTCCTACGAATATGTCCCCACCCGCAAGGGCGTGGAGCTCAACCCGGTGATCATCGCCCTGATGCAATGGGGAGATCGATACGCTGCCCCAGAGGCCGGGCCACCGCGCGTGCCCGTCCATACGACGTGCGGCCACGACGCCAACCCGCAAATGCACTGCGGCCATTGTGGCGAGACCATCCAAAGCGGCGACCTCAGATTGAGACCTGGTCCGGGCGCTACGCAAAAGCAGATCTTCGAAGGCACGCTGCCCAGGCCCTGACGGTCCAGTCGAGCCGCGGACCGACCCGCCGTAGACCAACTCGCGCCGTAGACCAACTCGCGCCGTAGACCAACCCGCGCCGTAGACCAACCCGCGCCGTAGACCAACCCGCGCCGTAGACCGACCCGCGCCGTAGACCAACTGATGCACCCATGCACAGCAAACTGACAGCAGCGACCGGAACTGACGGCTAGTGCTTGGCGCGCGAGCCGCTCGGACGCGAGGCCGGTGGCGCCGAGCGCGCCTTCTTGCTCTGCTTCTTCGCTGTCGCGCCCTCCGCTTGCTTGCCGGCCGCTTCGCCCCTGATGCGCGCGAGACTCTCTTGCAAGGCGCCCATCAGGTCCGGCGCCGTCGGGGTGGGCCTGGAGCGCGGGGGCGGGGCGGCGATCTTCTGGCCCTTCTGCTTGCGCTTGATAACGCGCTGCAGATGAGCCCGGTGCTCGTCACGGTAAAGCGTGGGGTCAAACGGAACCTCGAGCTCCTCGATGATCGCCACCGCGTTCTCAATCTGCTCGCGCGTGGGCTCCGCGGCCGCGTCGATACTCTCCGCGATCTCCGCGCTCGCACGGACTTCGTCGTGAAAGCGCATCGTGGTTAGCGTGAGCAGGTCGCCTCGGGGGCGGATGCTCACCAAGTGCTCCTTGGCGCGCATCACGAAGCGGCCGAGCGCCACCTTCTCAGAACTGCGCATCGCCTCGCCCAGCAGGGCGTACGCGCGGGCCGCGCTCTCATTCGCGGGGACCAATAGATACGGGCGCTCGAGAAAGATGGGGTCGATCTCGCGTTCCTCGACGAAGGACTCGATGTCGATCGTGTGGCTCTTGCGGGGCGCCGCGGCGTCGAGGTCCGCGTCGCTGAGCAGGACCCAGCGACCGTCGTCGAGCTCATAGCCCTTGGCGATCTCATCCCACGGCACCTCCTTCTCGTCGTGGGCGCACACGCGACGCGTTTCGATCGGCGAGCCATCCGGCTCGTGTAGCTGCTTGAAGTGCACGCCGCGGTCGCGCACCGCACTGTAGAGCTGCACCGGCACATTGACCAGACCGAAGCTCACGGAGCCCGACCATAGTGAGCGAGCCATCAGGCGCCCCCTCGAGTGCGGCTGCGCTTGCGAGGAGCGGTACCCGAGGAGTGCGGAGCGCCGCTACCGGCTCGCCTATGGCCGCGACCGTGCTCCTCGAGACTTGCGCGAAGCGCGCTGAGGAGCTCGCCCTCCTTGCTGGACTGTTCGCTCTGGGGAGCATCGATCGCCTCGCCCCGGGCCTTGCGCTCGATCACGTTGAGCACGGCGTCGCGATAAGTATTCTCGTAGGTGTCCGGCTCGAAGCTCGCCGCGAGCTGATCCACCAGCAGTTGGGCGGTGTCGACCTCTAGCTTCGTGGGCTCCTTGTCGGGCGCGACGACCTCCAGCTCGCGCTCTGACACGAACTCGTCCACGAAGCGCATCGTGTGCAACGCGATCACGTCCTCGAGTGCTCGCACTGCGACGAGATGGGCCTTGTTGTGGAATACGAAGCGTCCGATCCCCACCCGTCCAGAGCGCTTTAGGGCGGCGTGCAACATGCGGTAGGCCTCATCGCCGAGCCGCCCAGGGCTCAGGTAGTAGGCACGCTCGTAGTAGGCGGGGTCGATCTCCTCTCCGAGAACGAAATGCTCGACGTCGATGATGTGCGCCTCTGCTCCGTCGGCAACGGCGATCTCCTCCTTGGAGAGCACCACATAGGAGTCAGAGCTGACCTCGAATCCCTTGACCACCTCGCTGAACGGCACTTCGCGGTCCTCCTTGACGCACACTCGCCTGTGCTCGATCGCCGCGCCGTCGGTGACGTGGCGCTCGCGAAAGGAGATCGTCTTTGACTCGGTGGCCGAGTGCAGCTTTACGGGCACGCGTACGAGGCCAAAGGCAATCGTGCCATTCCAAAGCGAGCGGGGCATGACTATTGCGCTACCCGGGATGTGCCTTCCATACGCCGGCAGGATACGCCTCTCGGAAGCCCCGAGCATGGGGCGCAATCGAACTTGCCGCGAAGCCCATCGCGCATAACCAGAGATCCTACGTACCGCGGAGATCCTACGTAACGTCTCGGGAATACCTAATCGTCCAATCGTCCTTGCCGGACGATCCATCTCAACCCAGGTTCATCAACCCAGGTCCATCTCAACTCGAGCGATCCATCTACCCGAGCGCCGGGCCATCCATCTCAACTCGGACGCATTCCATCTCAAATCAGGCGCATACATCCGCGCGGATGGGGGTAGAGCCTGATGCAGGCGCCAATCGGAGGCGTCGTTAGGGGCCTATCAACCAGACCGTGGAGGAGATTGAGATGGTGTCAGCCGTGACAATCACGCCGGGATTGCGCTTTGACTGCGGCACCACTGACGACCTCGACCAGCTGTTCGCCCACTGGCAGGGAGACCGCAACCCGGCGGCCAGGGAGGCACTGGTCAGGCGCTTCATGCCCCTCACGCGTAGTCTTGCGCGGCGCTATGACCGCTCTTCGGAGCCTTTCGACGACCTCCTGCAGGTCGCGTCGGTCGGTTTGCTCAAGGCACTCGACCGCTTCGATCCCGAGCGCGGTCACTCATTTGCTTCGTTTGCGGTGCCGACGATCCTCGGCGAGATGCGCCGCTACTTTCGCGACTGTGGTTGGTCGGTTCACGTGCCCCGCGGTGACCAGGAGCGCGCGCTGAAGGTGCGTGACGCCCAGGAGATGCTTACCAACGAACACGGTCACTCCCCCACCGTCAGCCAGCTGGCGCAGTACTTGGAACTCGACACCGAGCAGGTGATCGACGCTCTGCAGGCGACTCAGGCGTATGAAGCGCTGTCGCTCGATGCTCCTCGCCCAGGGGCGCAGGACGACTCATCGATCACCTACGGCGACGGTATGGGCCATGAGGACGAGCGCTACGAGCTCGTGGAGCTGGACGCCACCCTGGTCGCCGCGCTCGAGCACGTTCCGGCGCGGGAGCGCGCCATGTTGCGCATGCGCTTTATCGAGGAACTGACGCAAACGGAGATCGCTGCGCGCGTCGGTATCTCACAGATGCAAGTCTCGCGTCTGCTGCGCCGCTCGCTGGATCAGCTGCGGGCCTTGACGCGCGACGCAAGCGAGGTGTAGGCCGCCAGCGGCCGCTATCGTTTTTTCACAAAACGTTTGAGAGGCGAACAGCACAACCCGGCGATTCCGCGGCGGATCGTCCAACCCCCCGATGGCCGAGTCCCCCCCAAATGTTCGCCTGAGCCTTGCTAACACCCCGGAGAACGTGGTGCTTGTCCGGGAGATGCTTTCCGGCATAGCGCAGGCCATAGACCTCGATGGCAGCGACCTGAACGACGCGCGGATCGCCGTCACCGAGGCGTGCAACAACGTCGTGCTGCATGCCTATGAGGGCGAGGAGGGCCCACTCGAGGTCGAGGTCTATCTCACTCCGCGAACGCTTAGCGTTCTCGTACGCGATCACGGCGTCGGGATCCCAGGAGAACCCGAGTCTCCTGAGCTGGACGCTGGAGGACTTGGGCTGCACGTCATTCAGACGCTCGCGCACGGCGTTGAGTTCAGCGATGGCGGGGATGGCGGGACCGAGGTGTGGATGGAGTTCGCGGCTGCCAACGCCGGCTCGCTGGCGCTGCCCCCAGAGGGTCGGCCGGGCGTTCCTACGCTTGCCCTGCCGGGGGCGCCCACGACGACAATCTGCATCGGCCCAATCGGTCTCGCGCGCACCATCCTTCCGCGGCTGGTGATCGCTCTCGCAGCACGCGCTCACTTCTCAACCGATCGAATCTCCGACGCCCAAATGCTCGCCGATGCGCTCGTCGCACACGCTCACGGGGCGGTGAGCGGCGACAAGCTGAGCATCGACGTCGTCATCGAGCCGCGTGACCTTGAGCTGCACATCTCACCACTGCATGTGGGACGTGCCCAGCAACTGATCGGAGAATCCGAGCTCGATGGCCTTGGACGTGTGATCGAGAAGCTCACCGATCGTCATGAAGTCGTGGCTGCCGGGTCCCACGAGACACTGACACTGGGGCTCAGCGATCCTCGTTAGCTTGTTAGCCGTGAAAGGTTAGAGCGCACAAGGGTGGGTAATGAAGAGCAACAGACGCGCACCACATCGGTGCCTACAAATGGAGGGTTGAACATGGTTGCTCTAGTCGCTTTGGTGCTCATCTTGGCCTTGCTTGGCGGGTTGGGCTTCGCCGTGCACGTTCTCTGGTATGTGCTGATCGTGGCGCTTCTGCTGTGGCTTATCGGCTTCTTCATCGGCGGAGCCCCGGTCGGTGGCGGACGTCGCTGGTACGGACGCTGATAGAGCGACGGAACGCTGTTACAGGACAGATACACCCCATGTGAATGGCCCATCAGACCTTTGATATTCCTGTAGGACTGCATCCTTTCGAATGTCATACTGGCCCGATGGGCCAGCACGGGACCGCGGGTCACACAAAGGGTTGCTTTCATCACGCCACGCTTTTCTACACGGGTGAGGATGGCTTCATCGACGGCACAATGCCATTCATCAGCGAGGCGGTGGCGGCAGAGGAGCCGATCCTCATCGCCGTGTCCGGTTCGAGGATCGAGCTCCTTAAGGACATCATCGGAGGCTCCGCCGAGCAGGTCCACTTCACGGATATGCACGTGCTCGGCAGCAATCCAGCTCGGATCATCCCCGCTTGGCGACGCTTCCTCGCCGATCATGCCCCAGACGGACGTCCCGTGCGCGGCATCGGAGAACCGATCTGGGCCGGGCGCAGCGAAGCGGAGCTCACCGAGTGCCAACGCCACGAGGCACTATTGAACGTCGCTTTCGACGATGGTCAGGCCTGGCAGCTGCTTTGCCCTTATGACCTGAACGCCCTAGATGATGACGTGATCGAGGCGGCCCGACGCAGTCATCCATTTCTCGCACAGGGCGGCGCAACCAGCATAAGTGACGCCTACTTGCACGGACACGAGACGGCGGGGCCTTTTAACGGCGAGCTCCCCGCCCCCAGCGGCCCCTGTCAGGAGCTCACCTTCACCATCGATCAGTTGGGAACGGTGCGCTGGTTCGTGGCCCAGATTGCCGCCGAGGTCTCACTCGAGCCTTCCCGCACCGAGGACCTGGTACTCGCCGTCAACGAGCTCGCTACCAACAGCCTGCGCCATGGAGGTGGCAGCGGCACGCTGCGGATGTGGAGGCAGGACGGCACGCTGCTGTGTGAGGTGCACGACGGTGGGCACATCACCGAGCCACTGGTGGGCCGCGATCCACCGCGACCCGCACAGCCGTCAGGTCGCGGCCTGTGGATAGTCAATCACCTGTGCGACCTCGCGCAGATTCGCTCCACCCACACGGGCACAGTCGTGCGCGTGCACATGCACCTGCCCTGAGCCTGCGCCTGCCCTGAACCGTAGGCACTGCTGCGATACTGAGCCCTGTCTGGCATTTGGGTCGAGCGGCACAGGCGGATCTCAACGATGCCGGGCACACGCGATGTCAGAGCCAACGGAGGGGCAGCCAACCAGCGTCAACGCCCACCCGGTGGGGGATGTCGCCGTGAGCCTGCTCATAGAGGCCGGCGCCGTGCTCGCCAGCTCGCTGGATGAGAGAACCACGATGGGTCAGGTCGCACGCCTCACTATCCCTCGCCTCGCCGACCTGTGCGTCATCGACCTGCGCGACGAGGACGGCTCGATCAGGGACGTCGGGGTCGCCTCCAGCGACGAGGGGCTCGCCCTGGAACTCGAGCGGCTACGCGCCAGCAATCCACTCGATCCAAACGGGGAGCATCCTGTCGCCCAGGTGCTGCGCAGCGGACAGGCCGTGCTGCTGCCCGAGATGACGAGCGCACTGCTCAGCTCCTTCGCGCAAGGCTCCAAGCACGCGGAGTTCATGATCGACAACGGCTATCGCTCGGCCGTGGTCGCTCCGCTGCTCGCGCGACAGCGCACCTTTGGTGCGCTGTCGGTCCTGCGCCTTGGCGGCGGAGACCCTTACGACGAGAAGGATCTGGAGCTGGTGTGCGAGCTCGCGCGCCGCGCCGCGCTGGCAATCGACAACGCCCGCCTCTTCTCCCAGGCGCGAAGCGTCGAGCGACGCCTGGAGGCGATCCTCGTCAACCTCGCCGAGGCGATCACCGTGGTGGACGAGCAGGGAAATACCGTGTTCGCGAACCAGGCTGCCGCCGACCTGCTTCACGTGGCCGATCCCAGCGAGCTCACCGGCGCCGCTCCGGGCACGATCATGTCGCGTTTCCTGGTCCTCGACGAGCGGGGGGGTGAGCTCGATCTGGAGAGCATGCCGGGCCGGCGGCTGTTCGATGGCGAGGCACCAGAGCCGCTGCTCGTGCGCAACATCGTGCGCACCGGCGGCGAGGAGCGCTGGATCATTGTGCGCTCCTCGCCAATACTCGATCCCGACAGCGGCCGCGTGCTCTATGCCGTCAATGTGTTCGAGAACATCACCGAGGTCAAGCGCGCGCAGATGGCCGAGAGCTTCATGGCCGAGGCCAGCAGGGTGCTTGCCTCCTCGCTTGACTACGGCGAGACGCTCAGCCGTGTCGCACGCTTGGTGGTGCCGCGACTCGCGGACTGGTGTGGCGTGGATCTGGTTGGCCAGCGAGGCGAGATCGAACGGGTCGCGGTCCACCATCTCGACCCGGCGATGGTCGAGTTGGCGGAGCGGCTCAACCGCGACTACCGCCCCTCCCTTGACGAGCCCGCAGGGGTTCCCGAGGTGATCCGCAGCGGACAGGCGCGCATTTTCACCGACATCGATCCCGGCGCACTCGCCACCTATGCCCGTGACGACCAGCACCTCGAATTGTTGCGAGCGATCGGTGCCACCGCGGTCATCATCGTGCCGATGATCGGCGCCACGGGGCCGATCGGGGCGATCACGCTCGTCTCCGCCGAGTCAATGCGCCGTCTGTCTGTGGTGGATCTAGGACTTGTCGAGCGGCTCGGGCGACGCGCCGGCACGGCAGTTGAAAACGCGCGCCTGTACACCGAGCGATCGCGCATCGCCCACACCCTTCAGCAGGCCCTGCTGCCGGAGTCGCTGCCGGAGATCCCCGATGCCGAGGTGCGGGCGCGCTACTGCGCCGCTGGCGAGCTGGGCGAAGTGGGAGGCGACTTCTATGACGTCTTCGAGTATGGCCCCGACGGCTGGATGCTCCTGATCGGCGATGTCTGCGGCAAGGGTCCGCGAGCAGCTGGGGTAACCGCGCTTGCGCGCCACACGCTGCGCGCCGCGGCGATGAGCGGCCAGTCGCCCACGGAGATGCTGGGAACGCTGCATCAAGCGCTGCGCCGCCAGCCCCCCGGAGCCGATCTGTGCACCGTGTGCCTCGTCGCGATGCGCCAACTGCGAGGCCTCATGCGTCTGACGGTGGCGCTCGCGGGCCACCCGCCGCCGCTGCTCATCGATAGCGAGGGAGAGGCCACGCTGATCGGTCGACCGGGGACGCTGCTGGGCGTGCTCGACCCGATCGAGATCACGGAGACCCAGGCCGAGTTGAGCCCCGGCGAGACGCTGCTGCTCTATACCGACGGGGTACCCGACGCCGGTCGCCCGAGTGCACAGCTCGGCGAGGACGGCCTCATCAGGCTGTGTCGTGTGGCGCCACGCCTGAATCTCGACGGCTTGCTTGAGCACATCGAGAGCGTGGCGCTCGAGCATGCCAAGCACGGGCTGCGTGATGACCTTGCGCTATTGGGCCTACGGACATCACACTGAGAGCTCCTCCGGCGCTAACATCCCAATCGTGGCGCCCACCAGCGAGCATCTTCGAATAGATGTCCGGAGTGAGCCCGACAGGATCGTGCTCGCGCTCCACGGCGAACTCGATCTGCTCGGGGCCCCGCTCTTGCAACAGGAGATCGAGAGCGCGGAGATCGAGGCGAGCGGAATCGTGGTGCTCGACCTCGAGGATCTCCAGTTCATCGACTCCGCGGGCCTGCGCATAATCCTCGCCGCGCACGAGCGCTCACGGCAGAACGGCCAAGAGTTCGCCCTCACACGCGGTACCGATCAGGTCCAACGATTGTTCGCGATCGCGGGCATCGGCGAGCACCTGCGCATTATCCTCTCGCCCGACGAACTTTTCGTCTAGCTCAGCCAGACTTCTGTCGTGCGCCGGCTATAACGTCCGGATGATGAGCGACGCCGACAACGGAATCGAGGTGGAGAGCCTTGTCCGCGTCTTCAAGGGCGGTGTACGAGCCGTCGATGGGATCGACCTGCGTGTGGCGCCGGGCGAGATCTACGGCTTCCTCGGACCCAACGGCGCCGGCAAGTCGACCACCGTGCTGGTGCTCACCACGCTGCTCCCGCCCACCTCGGGCAGTGCCCGCGTGGCTGGACTCGACGTGGTCCACCAGGGCTCTCAGGTCAGGCGTGCGATCGGCGTCTCCCTGCAGGAGTCCGCGCTCGATCCATTTCTCACCGGCAGCGAGCACATGCGTCTGCAGAGCGCCCTGCATGGCCTGCCCAAGGGCGAGCGCGACGCTCGCGGCCGCGAACTGCTCGCGCGCGTGGGACTGACCGAGGCCGCCGCGCGCAAGGTGGGCGGCTACTCCGGCGGTATGAAGCGCCGCCTGGATCTAGCGCTCGCGCTGCTTCACCGCCCGCGGCTCTTGTTCCTGGACGAGCCAACCACCGGCCTTGACCCACAGAGCCGTGCGGCGCTGTGGGATGAGGTGCGGCGACTGGCCGACGAGGGCGTCACCGTGTTCCTGACGACCCAATACCTGGAGGAGGCCGATGTGCTGGCCGATCGCGTGGGCATCATCGACAACGGCAAGATCGTCGCCGAGGGCACTCCAAGCGAACTGAAGGCCGAGATCGCAAGCCAAACCGTGGAAGCGATCCCGCGGGATCCCGGCGACCGCGAGCGTCTGGCGGGTGTGCTGCACCGCTTCGGCTCAGAGACGGCGGCCTCGGCGGGCGGCGTGGCGGCTCAGCTGCCGGAAGGCGCCGGCGATCTCGCCGAGATCGTGCGCGTGCTCGACTCGGAGGGCCTGAAGGTGGCAGATCTGCGCCTGCACTCCCCCACGCTTGATGACGTGTTCCTCGCCAAGACGGGGCGCTCGCTCGAGGGCGCCGCCGAGAACGCGGACGGCGAGAGTCAGGACGAGACGGCCACCGAACCCGCCGTAGCGTGAGCGCGGGGCTCACAACGCAGGTCGGGGCGCTCGCGCGGCGCTCGATGCTCAAGACGCTGCGCCAACCGTTTCAGATGTTTCCGATCGTCTTCTTCCCGGCGATGCTGCTCGCCGTCAATGCGAGCGGGCTGCAGTCCGCCACACGCCTGCCGGGCTTTCCGACGCACTCGTACGTCTCCTTCGCGATCGCCGTCGCGTTCATCCAGGGCGGGATGTTCTCGCTCATCAACACCGGCACCAATCTCGCCGAGGACATCGAGAGCGGCTTCTTCAACCGTCTGGCGCTCACCCCCATGCGCCGCCTTGCGCTGATCGCCGGGCTACTCGTCGGGGTGGCCGCCATCGGCGCGCTCCAATCGGGCGTGTACATCTTGATCGGCCTGATCGCGGGGGCTCACCTGGATGCGGGCGTCGGGGGTGCCCTCGTCGCGATCGTGCTCGGCTCGCTGGCGGCTACCGCTTTTGGCGCGGTGGGCTGTGCGGCCGCGCTGCGAACCGGCTCGGGGGAGGCCGTGCAGGGCCTGTTCCCGCTGTTCTTCGTGTTCATCTTCCTGTCCTCGAGCAACCTGCCTCGTAATCTGCTGAAGACCGGCTGGTTTCACACTGTGGCCACCTGGAACCCGATCTCCTATCTGATCGAGGCGTTTCGCAGTCTGTTCATCGTCGGCTGGGATGCAACGGCGTTGGAGCGCGGCTTCGCGGTGGCGATCGGCCTGCTGGTGGTGGGCTTGGGCCTGGTCGTCATCACGCTACGGGGAAGGCTGCAAAGAACATGACCGACCACCCTGTGGGCGCGAGCACGTGGGGCGTGGCGCGCGCGATCGCGTGGCGCAGCATGCACACCTACCTGCGCCGCCCCGACCTGATCGTGCCCTCACTCGTCTTCCCGCTCGTGTTCCTCGCGAGCTTCGCGGGCGGTCTCTCTGCCCTCGGCTCGGTGCCCGGCTTCCGCTTCCCGGCCGGGTATACCGCCTTCCAGTTCGTGTTCGTGCTGACCCAGTCGGCACTCTTCAGCGGTCTGTTCACCGGCTTCACGGTGGCGTTTGACTTTGAAAGCGGATTCGCGCGACGGTTGATGCTCGCGGCCGGCGACCGGCGCGGGATCGTGCTCGGCTACGCGCTCGTGGCGCTCACGCGCGCCGCGATCACGCTGACCGTGGTGACCGTGGTGGCCCTGATCGCGGGCATGCGCATCACGGGCGACGGCGTGGACGTGTTCGGCTTGTATGGGCTCGCGATGTTGCTCGTGCTCGTCGGCTACGGCTGGGCGGCCGGGGTAGCATTTCGGTTCCGCTCGATCCAAGCCGGCCCGCTGATGCAGACGCCGGTCTTCCTGATCCTGTTCCTGGCGCCGGTATACGTGCCGCTGTCCCTGCTCAAAGGCTGGATTCACGCGGTCGCGAGCGTCAACCCGGCGACAGCCTTTCTCAGCGCGGGGCGCGGACTTATCTCCGGTGCGCACGAACACACCGGGCTGGCGTTCGCGTGCGCGCTGGCGCTCATCCTGATCTTCGCCGCGTGGGCACTGCTCGGCCTACGAGCCGCCGAACGCTCAACCTAGTCGTCTTGTCCGCCGCCGTCTGGGCCCACGTCGGCCTGCGCGCCGGTGAGCACGCGCCCCAGGTTTCGCACCGGTCGTCAGTCCTGGTTCTTCGCCGAAGGGCACTTCTTCTTCGGTTTCCCGTTCCGCTCGTTCACGTCGTCGTTCCGTGGCCTTGCTGGCGGCGCGTCCTGCTGTGTTGAAGTAGTTGAGCAGGCCCCGCTTGTGGGCGGCGTACAAGCGCTGGGGCAGCGGCTCGCGTAGCTCGTCGCGAACCGCCCGTTGCATCTGCGCGTTCAGCTGAGCCTCAAGCGCGCTTTCCCCGGCAACGTTTTGCAGCTCCATGCGCCCTTCGGGCGTGCTGTAGTCATACAGCTCTGTTTCGCGGCCGGCCTTCAGCAGCTTGATGCTGTCCGGGGCGAAGTTCGAGTAGGTCGCGTACTTGGCCTTGGGAGTCCGCAGCGCCACGACATGTAGCGGCGCGTCTGCCGCATACGGTTCGAGGGCGAACTCTGTGACGGTCTCATCGGTGGTATGCAGCACGTAGTCGCGTCCGGGGGCCAGGGGATCGCCGAGCATCGCGCTCACGTCGTGACGGGAGGCGATGTGCGAGTAGACGCTGTCATTGCGCCACGAGGACGAGCCGGTGGCGATGTCGAGCATGAGCGGCGCCACGTCGACGCTCGAGGTGAGTCCGGTGCGGGTCTGCGCGGGCGCCTGCGTGATCTGGCGCTCGCGGAGGTCTCTGACGATCAACGGCACACGGATCGCCTCCTCGTATGCCCCTCCGCCCTTGCCGCGCATGCCGTGCGAGGCGCCGTACTCGCCGTGATCGGAGGTGAACAGGATGACCGTGTTCGCTGCCACGTCGGGGCGACTCGCGAGCGTGTTGAGCACGGCGCCCACATGACCGTCCACCTCCGCGAGCAACTGTAGGTAGAGGTCCATGAACGGGAGCCACATCTGCTCGAGTTCCGGCCCGCCGTAGGGCACCGTGCCAAACGAGGCCTGCGCCGTGTCCTGTAGTGAGCGTTGCAACTGCGGCTTGCGCTTGGCGAGCATTTCTTCGGGCGTCTCGAAGTTGGGCGGGAGTTCGCCCACGACGCTCGGCGGCTGAGCCTCCGAGGCAAAGCGCTGACTCCAGCGGTACCACCAGGCGATGTCGTGCGGGTTGACCAGCGACACGGTGGTGCACCACGGCTCGTGCTTGGGTGCGTCGGGCAACCATTTTTCGAACTGGGAGACGATGTGCGGGTCCAGCCGCCAGCCCTGTCCGGGCGCACCATCGGGCGAAGGGTAGGTGCCGCCCGTGAAGCCGTAGGGCTCAAGCGCCCCCGCGTCTTCATAGGAGTCCCACAGGTTGTCCCCGTGGGTGAGGTGCCACTTGCCATACCAATAAGTGCGATAGCCCTGCTCGCGGAGCATCGTGCCCCAGGTGGGAAAGCCGGGGTCAAGCGTGCTCCCGCCGGTGATCATGCAACCCGTCTGGTGGGTGTGAAGCCCCGTCACCAGTGCTGCGCGGGCGGGCGTGCAGTCGTTGGCGGCCGTGTAATGGCTCCCGAACGACACGCCCCCGTTGCGCAGTCGCGCGAGGTTGGGCATCAGGGCGGTGGCGGCGTCGCTGGCCGAGAACCATTGCGGAGTGCGCAACTGGTCCACCATGATCACGAGGATGTTGGGCTGGCGGAAGCGCTTGTGAGAGCCCGGCGGCTGCTTGGCCGCAATCTCGCCCTGACCTTGAGCCTGGGCGGTGGCGTGGGGCTCGTGAGCCGAGTGCTTGCCCGCGTGCTTTGCGGCTGAGCTGGCTTCCTGCTTGGCGATGAGATCGGCGAGCGCCACGCCCCCGCCCGCAAGCGCCCCGCCGGCGAGCAGGCCGCTCTTGAGCAGCGTGCGCCGATCGATCAGACGCTTGGGATCCAGTCCACGCGCCTGCTTGCGATCAGGCACGGCGTCAGGCTCTTGTCGGTCTTGCTCGGACATCGGGGTCTGGGGCGCAGCTCAGTGGCACGGCTAGCGGGGGCGGGCAACCTACGCCCACAAAACTACTCACCTTCATGTTGCCCTGCGATGAGCATTTGTTGGGCCGCATTTAGAAATCGATGCGAGGCGTAGCCCCAGTAATGCCCACGACTCGTTTGCTAGAGCGGGTCGCAAGCTCACCCGCCTCGATCCGCCGCATGCTCATCCCGCCGCTGCTCGCTGAGCGGCGTCCCCTGCTCGTCAGCGGCCTGCGCGGGCGGCCACGGCCCAAGCCAGTCGTCGCGGGCGCCGTCCATCGTGAGCACAGCCCCCGAGAAGAAGTCCCCAGCGAAGGAGGCGAGGTAGGCGACCAGCAACGCGAACTCCCGCTCGGTGCCCATCCGCCCAAGCGGGATCGTGTGCGCGATGCGCTCCACGATCGCGGCGGGGTACTTCGTGAGCAGCGTGTGCGTCTCAAACTGGCCGGCCGCGAGCGCCAGCAGGCGGATATCGAAGCGCGCCCACTCAACCGAGAGGGTGCGCATCAGGTTCTCGACCGCGGCGCGGGCGGCGCCCGAGTGGGCCATGCCCGGCATGCCGTTGTGCGGGGAGAGCGTGACGCTGAAGATCTTGCCTCCGCGCCCGCAGGGGATCATCGCCTTGGTGGCCACGGCATGGGTCATCAGCCAGGTGCCCTCCACGTTGAGGCGGATCACGGTCCGAAAGCCCTTCGGGGTGATCGACTCGGCGGGCGCCAGGAACTGACCGCCGGCGTTGTTGACGAGCAGATCGATCCGGCCGTGGCGCTCGAGCGCCTGATCGACCAGCCTGTCCACCTGCTGCTCCTCGCGGATGTCGCACACGTGTGCCTCGATCAGCTCGCGCGGACAGGCGGCCACCGTCTCGAGCAACGGCTCCTCGCGCCTGCCACAGACGATCACGCGAGCGCCGCAGCGCGCCAACTCAAGCGCCGTCTCGCGGCCGAGCCCACTGCCGCCGCCGCTGACGATGGCCACCTGACCATCCAGCAGCGATGGCGAGAACAGGCGTGAGCGAGCCTCCCCGGATGGGGTCCGCTCAACGCCCGCGGGCCCATCTCCGGGGTCGCCCGCGGAGAGCTTCGAGTCGTGGTCGCCAGCCGGCGCCTCCCCGACGGCATGGCCGGCGAGCTCCCGCTCATCACTGCCCACGATTAGCCCGCCTGAGAGGCAGGTCGCACCAGCACCTCGTTGACGCTCACGTTCTCGGGCTGGCCGATCGCGTAGAGCACAGCCCCCGCGATGTCCTGCGCGGCAAGCGGCGTGACACCCTCGAAGCGCTTGGCCATCTGGCCGAGAACCTCCGGGCGGTTGTGCATCGCAAGCTCCGTGGCTACCGCCCCCGGCTCGATCAGCGTGACCCGCACTTTCAGCGGGATCGCCTCCTGGCGTAGCGACTCGGAGAAGGCACCGACCCCGAACTTCGTGAGGTTGTAGACGCCCGAGCCGGCCCTCGCGACGCGCCCCGCGACGGAGCTGATGTTGACGATGTGGCCGGAGCCCTGCGCGCGCATCAGCGGTAGCGCGGCGTGCGTGCAGTAGAGCACGCCGAACACGTTGGCGTGGATCATGCGCCGCCATTCCTCGGTGGGAGCGTTCTCGATCGGGCCGAGCAGCATCACGCCGGCGTTGTTCACGAGCACGTCGAGGCGCCCGAGCTCGGCGTGGGTGCGCCGTACGAATGCTCCCGCCTGGTCCTCCTCGCCGACATCGGTCTGCACCGCAATCGCGCGTCCGCCGTCGGCGACGATTCGCTCGGCCAGCTGCTCGATGCGCTCGATGCGGCGGGCCGCGAGCGCCACCGAGGCGCCGGCCTGTGCGCACGCCAGGGCCGTCGCCTCGCCTATACCGGAGGAGGCCCCGGTGATCGCAACTACTTGGTTTGAGAGATCTGTGGTCATGCGAGTGAGCTTACGACGTAGACGGATCCGCCAGAGCGTTCGAGGCCCGGGCACGACCCAAACCTCTAATCAAAGCGACCGGATCGGCCGATGCTTGATATGCGACGGCTGCGAGCGGGTAGAGCCTCCCATGCGCCCCTTCCAGACCCGACGCCGCGATTGCGGAGCTTTTGGCGCTCTCGCGGGTTATGTCCTGCGGGGGAAGGTTCCCGTGCGGGAGGCGTCGAACCAGATCGGAGCAACAATCCATCAAAAATGATTGACAACGCAACTATCGCGTCGTATAATTCCGACTCCAAGCATCGGATTACGAGGGTGGCGCGACCGGCCGCGGGCCGACGAGCCGAAGTCCCTCGACATAGCCAATAGAGAGACGCTCATGCCAGACGCCATTACGAAGCCCACTCCCACCCCCACCATAGACATGACCGCCGAGGTATTCATCCCGGAGTCTGTCGACCAGTTGCTCGCGCACTCGCGCCGCTACCCCCTGCTCACCCCAGAACAGGAGATCGAGCTCGCCCAGAAGATCGAGCGAGGCGACTTGCGCGCCAAGGAAATGATGATCAACTCAAACCTGAGACTGGTCGCGTCCAACGCACGGCGCTACCAGAACCAGGGATTGCCGCTTGCCGATCTCGTCCAGGAGGGCATGCTCGGCCTGATCAGGGCCTCTGAGAAGTTCGACTGGCGCAAGGGATTCAGGTTCTCCACCTACGCCACCCTGTGGATCAGGCAGGCCATTCAACGCGGTCTCGAGAATTCGGGCCGCACGATCAGGCTGCCCGTGCACGTGGCTCAGCGCTCGCGCAAGGTCGGGCGCGTCGAGCGAGAGCTGTCGGTCAGGCTCGGCCGCGAGCCCACCCTGGAGGAGCTGGCCGAGGAGACCGGCCTTGAGATCGAGCAGGTCGAGGAGGTGCGCCACCAGCGCGCCGCCCTCGTGAGTCTCGACCAGCAGGTCGGCGACGACGGCGACACAGCCCTGGGTGACCTGCTGCCTTCTGATGCCGAGGCACCGGAGGACAGCGCCTGGGACAACGAGCGCGAGCGGATCGTGCACAACGCGATCGCAAAGCTCCCGGATACCGAGCGGACCGTGCTCACGCTGCGGTTCGGGACCGGTCGCGAGGAGCCACAGACGCTGACCGCCATCGGCAAGCGGCTGGGCTTCTCAGCCGAGCGTGCCTCCCAGCTCGAGCAGCGGGCCTTGAAGAAGCTCGCCGAGTCACCCGAGCTCGCCGCGCTCCGCGAGGCCGCCTAAAGATTGCTGGTCCCACGCGTGCGCGCACAGGCGCGCGTCGCGTGGGGTAAGCACTGCTCGACTATTTCACGACAAGCGTGCCTTCCATACCCGCCATGCGGTGGCCGGGAACCGAGCAGTAGAACTTGTACGTGCCCGGCTTGAGCGTGAGCGTCAGCGTTTTACTTTCGCCCTTGAAGGTCGGGGTCGCGCCAACCACCGCGTGCGAAGCCGATTCGACGGTCACGTTGTGTTCCAGCGGGGACATGTTCGTGAAAGCGATCGACACTTTGCCCGCCGTGGCGGTCAGCGAGCTCGTGCTGTACTTCAGCTGACCTTCGGGATTTGCCGCGAGACTCAGCGAGCTCGAGGCGGTGGACGGCGCCGCGGTGGACGAGGTTGTGGCGGGCGCGGTCGTGGCGGGCGTCGTGGTGGGGGTCGCGGGGGTGGATTCACTGGAGCTCGTGCTTTTCGAGCCTCCGCAGCCCGCGAGCGCGAGGACGCCGGCCGCGAGCGCGAGCAGTGAGAACATCGGGACGCGTCGAGCTGATGCTTGATTTGCGGTGTGGAGCCTCACGGCTGGTTCCTCCGTCGGTTGGGGTTACGTCACGTTATGACACTCCCCGGTCCGATTCCTTCCCACACGTGTGCCAACATCTCCCGAGACAGAGGCTGACGCGAGGAGGGACAGATGGAAAAGTCGATGTGGGAGCGGACCGTCGAGCTGACCATTGCGGCAGGCGAACGGGTGCTGGCCCCGGTGGAGCGCTTTATCGGCAAGCGGTCCCTGGTGGGCGACGCCACCTTCTTCTCCAACGAGCGCTTCCCGTGGACCGGACAGATCGAGGCCAATTGGGAGACGATCCGCGAGGAGCTCGAAGGCGTGCTCGCCGACCGCGACGCGTTGCCGAACTTCCAGGACATATCCAAGGATCAGATCGAGATCACCGACGATGACAAATGGAAGACGTACTTCCTCTACGGGTACGGCTTCGCGGCGAAGCTCGGAGTCGAGGAATGCCCAAAGACGGCGGCTCTGATGCGCCAGATCCCGGGAATGACCACCGCGATGTTCTCGATCCTCTCTCCCCGCAAGCACATCCTCGACCATCGCGGCCCGTACAAGGGCGTGCTGCGCTACCACCTCGGGCTGATCGTGCCGCGCGAGGCCGAGCGGTGCAGGATCAGGGTGGGCGAGGACATCCGCCACTGGGAAACGGGCAAGAGCCTCATCTTCGATGACACTTTCAACCACGAGGTGTGGAACGACACCGGGGAGACACGGGTCGTGCTGTTCGTGGACGTGCTACGCCCCCTACCCTCGCCGTGGTCTCAGATCAACAGGCTGATCGTGAAGGCGATCGGCTATTCGCCATTCGTGCTCGATGCCAAGCGCAACCAGGAAGCGTGGGAAAAGCGTTTTCTGGAGAGGAGGGCGAGCCCGCGCGGCGTGGAGGAGCCGCAGCGAGGATCACCGTCCCCGACCGTGAGCTGACAGCGAGCGTCCGTGTTCGGGGGCGGGGTACGTCGTGGGTGTGAGCCCCCGGTCAACCGGCGCTCGGCCCTTCGTAGATTGTGTCGGGGAGCGCGCGCACGGCAACGCGGGCACAAGGACCTCCCTGTCGGAGCAACGGCGCCGGGCGGCGCGGATCAAATGCTCGACACGTCGAGGCCGGTGTCGTGCAGCCATGTATTTGCCTGGGCGTTGAGGATCGTGAACTCGCCCGTCAGGATCAGCAGCCCAAGCGCGATCATCACCACGCCGCCGATGCCGACGATCACCGGAAAATGGCGTTTGACGATCGCGAGCGCGCCGCTCATGCGCTCGAACGCGAGCGCGATCAGCAGGAACGGGATCCCAAGGCCGACGGAGTAGAAGCCAAGCAGGATCGCTCCATGGGCGGCCGATTCCGACACCGCCGCCTGCGTCAGAATCGCGGCGAGCGTGATGCTCGTGCAGGGGGTCCAGGCAATCGCGAAGGCGGCCCCGGCGATCATCGGGCCGCCGCGGCCCGCGAGACGCATGAGCGACTCGGAGTGCCACTGGAAATTGAGCGCGTCCACGAAGGGGGTCGCCAGGAACACAAGGCCCATCAGCACGATCAGGATCCCCCCGGCGGTGCGCAGCGTTTCGATGTGCGTGCTCAGCAGTGAGCCCACCTGGGTGGCGCTGAGCCCGAGCAGGATGAAGATCAGCGAGAAGCTCGCGATGAACAGCAGGCTCGGCACGAGCACACGCCTAGCCCCAGCCTGCTGGATATCCGCCGGCGCGACGCCGATCACCGTCGAGAGATAGCCGGGCACGAGCGGGAGCACGCACGGCGAGAGGAACGACACGAGCCCTGCCGCGATCGCCACAGGAATGCCCACGCCGGTCGCGGTATCGGAGCTCGACGCGGCGATCATGAGGTGCGTGGCGATCATGGAGCGGGCGGAGCCGTCCCCTCGTGCCAGGCCGGCTCGACGCTATGGGCATCCTCAGGGCGAGACTCCTCGCCCGACTCATGCCCACCGGCCACCGAGCCTCCGTCTCCCAGCTTGGCGAACGCCGCGCGCAGCTCGGCCACTTCTCGCTCCAGTCGCGCCACTCGATCGCGCAGATCGTCGGGCTCCTGGGCGGCGAGCGGCGGCGCGACTCGCATCGAGGGAGCTTCATTGACCGCAGCAGTCTCGTTGGAGCTCTCGCCGGCGCCCAGCAGCTGCGTGTAGCGATCCTCCTTCTGGCCGGGGCGACGCTCCAGCTGCGCGGCCAGACCACGCTCGATCAGCGCCGCCAGCGTCGAGTGCACCTCATCCAGTCCGGCGAACGCGTGGATGCGCTCACCGCGCTGCTTGAGCTCACCCGGCGTTTGCGGGCCGCGCAGCATGAGCACGCACATGACGGCCTGCTCGCCGCTTGACATCGGCAGTGCTTCGGAGAGCAGATGGCGGTACTTGGCCGCTCGGCTCGCCGCGGCAAGGCGCACATAGCCGCGACGCCCCAAGCGGTGCAGCGCGTCGCGGATGATCGCGTCGTCGTAGTCCACAACCGGCTCGCGATTGGTCGCCTGATTGCACGCCAGGCGCAACGAATTGAGCGACAGCGGGTAGTGGTCGGGCGTGGTGCGCTGCTTCTCGAGCAGGCAGCCGAGCACGCGAATCTCCGGTGCGGATAGGTCCATCGACCTCCCATCCTACGATCCGGCAACGCTAGACGCCACCAGCATTCACCGGACGGCTGAGGGTGCCAGCACTAGAATCGGCGGCGTGAGTGACCTACCCGCACGTCTCTCTTGAGCCATCAGCCCTTCGCCCCGGGGCGCACAGGCGAAGGCGGTCGCGGCTCACGACCCAAGCTGCGTCCCGAGGACATTCCCGACAGGCCGGTCTCGCTGCGGCGCATCGGCCGGCTGTTCATCCCCTACCGCACGCGTCTGAGCGCCCTGCTCAGCCTGATCGTGGTCGGCTCGATCCTGAGCGTCGCCTCGCCGTTCCTGCTGCGCGAAGCGGTCGACAAGGGCATCGTCGGGCACGACCTCGAATTGCTGAGCTGGCTGGTGGCCGGCATGATCGCACTGGCGATCGTCAACGGCGTGATCAGCGTGGCACAGACTTGGATCTCAAACCAGGTCGGCCAGCGCGTGATGCATGATCTGCGCGCGGCCGTGTACGCGCACCTGCAGCGCATGTCGCTCGCGTTCTTCACGCGCACGCGCTCGGGCGAGGTGCAGGCGCGCATCGCCTATGACATCGGCGGAATCGACGACGTGGTCACGAGCACCGCCACCTCGACCGTCTCGACGGTTGCCACCGTGGCCGCGACGGTCACGGCGATGTTCGCGCTCAGCTGGCAGTTGACCGCCTTCTCGTTGGTACTGCTGCCGTTCTTCGTGTGGTTGACACGCCGCGTGGGCAACGAGCGTCGCCGCATCCAGTCGGTGCGCCAGGGGCGCCTTGCCGATATGTCGACGCTTGTCGAGGAGTCGCTGTCGGTGTCGGGCATCCTGCTCGGCAAGACGATGGGCCGCTCGGGCGAGCTCACCAGCCGCTTCTCCAACGAGTCCAGTGAACTTGCCGACCTGGAGGTGCGCGCGCGTATGGCGGGGCGTTGGCGCATGGCCTCGGTGCAGATGAGCTTCGCGATCATGCCGGCGGCGGTGTACTGGTTCGCCGGGTACAGCAGCGCCCATGGCAGCGACGTGATCTCGATTGGAACGGTGGTCGCGTTCACCACGCTGCAAACGCGTCTGCTGTTCCCGATGCAGCAGCTGCTGTCGGTGGGGTTGGAAGTGCAGACGTCGCTGGCGCTGTTTGGGCGCATCTTCGAGTACCTCGATCTGCCCGTGGACATCGAGGAGCGCAGCGCGGCGGGCGAGCTGGGTAGCGTCCGTGGCGACGTCACCCTGCAAGACGTGTGGTTTCGCTACGCGGAGGACGCACCGTGGACGCTGCAGGACATCTCCGCGGAGATCCCGGCGGGCACGCGCATGGCGCTCGTCGGCGAGACGGGCTCGGGCAAGACGACGCTCGCCTACCTGGTGGCACGCCTGTATGAGGCCCAGCGCGGGTGCGTGAGCATCGATGGGACGGACATACGCGACGTGACGCTCGCCTCGCTGGCGGCAACGGTGGGGCTCGTCTCTCAGGAGACCTATCTGTTTCACTCCTCGATCCGCGAGAACCTGCGCTTCGCGTGTCCTGAGGCAAGCGACGAGCAGATCGAAGACGCCGCCCGCGCGGCGCAGATCCACGAGCTGATCTCCTCCCTACCAGAGGGCTATGACACGCCCGTGGGCGAGCGCGGGTACCGCTTCTCCGGCGGTGAGAAGCAGCGCATCGCGATCGCGCGCACAGTCCTTCGCAACCCGCCGGTGCTGATCCTCGACGAGGCCACCTCGGCACTCGACACCGAGACCGAGCGGGCGGTGCAGCTCGCGCTTGACGACCTCTCACGCGGACGCACCACGATCGCGATCGCCCACCGCCTCTCGACGATTCGCGACGCCGATCAGATCCTTGTGCTCGACGGCGGCAGGATCGTGGAGCGCGGCACCCACGAGGAGCTGGTGGAGCTGAACGGCCGTTACGCGGCGCTGCTGCGGGGCGCGATCGTGGAGAATCGAGACCCACCAACCCCGGATCCCTCAGCGGCGCTAGCCTGAGCGGGTCCAGATGTCCAGACCGGCCACTCACGACCCTCGCGGCGCCGACTCGCCGCGCACCGGACTTGAGACCTCAGGCTCGTCTGACGACGGCACGAGCAGCGACGAGCGAACGACGATCGCGCGCTTGACGCGCTTCGTACTGACCCACCGCCGCGTGGTGATAGTCGGATGGCTTGTCGTGCTTCTCGCCGGCGCGGCGGCGGCTCCGCAGGTCTCCAAACGCTTGCAACTGGACTTCTCGCTTCCCGGACAGCCGGGCTATGCGACGGCACAGAAGATCATCGAGACCTACGGCAACGGCGGCATCATTCCGCCGGCGATTGCCGTGGTCACCGTCCCCCCGGGACAGACGGTCCGCGGGGAGCAGAGGCAGATCGCGGCGAGCTTCCAGCACGTGCGCACGAGCGTCCCGGTGATCCGCGTGGTCGACTTCGCGAGTACCGGCGACCCGCGCTTGATCGGCCGTGGTGGACGGACCACGTATGCCTTCCTGTTCTCGCCCCTGGAACGAACTTTGGCGCTGCCCGTGATCCCACAGCGCGCCGAGCGGGTGCTGAACGCGACACTCCCCCGTGGCACTCGGGCGAGCATGACAGGCCTGCTGCAGCTCTCTGAGGGCGAAGCAAGCCACGGTGGGCCGGGGGTATTCCTCGAGACGATCATCGGGGGACTGGGCGCGCTTGCCGTACTGGCCTTCGTGTTCGCGTCACTGCTGGCTTTCCTGCCGCTGCTGATCGCGGCCGTGGCAATCCTGGCGACGCTGCTGGTAATCCTGGCGCTCACCTATATAGCCAACGTCTCGTTCCTCGTGCAGTTTCTGGTGTCGCTTGTGGGATTGGGGGTGGCAATCGACTACTCGCTGCTGATCGTCACTCGCTGGCGTGAGGAGCGTGCCCATGGGCGCGAGAACCACGAGGCGGTGGTAGTGGCGATGGAGACGGCCGGTCGCGCGGTGGTGTTGTCGGGTCTGACGGTCGCGATCGGGCTGATCGCTCTGATCGTGTTGCCCGTGCCCGGGCTGCGGTCGGTGGGCTACGCGGGAATGCTGATCCCGCTGGTCTCGACCTGTGTGGCGCTAACGCTGCTGCCCGCGCTACTTGGCGGCATCGGACCACGGGTGGACTGGCCACGGATCCGCCACGAGGATCAGGCCTCCCGTGGGTGGACCGGCTGGTCGCGGGCGCTGGTGCGCCGCAAGTGGCTGGGAACGACGCTGGCGATCGGCATTCTCGCGGTGTTGATCGTGCCCTTCTTCAGTCTGACCACCGGCGAAACCAGCGCGAGCGCCCAGGCCCGCACCGGGACAGCGCACGTGGCTTACGAACGGATCCGGGTGGGCGGCGCGGCGAGCGGGGTGATCACGCCACTCGAGGTGTTGGTGCACGCCCCCCAGGCCAGCGCTGTTCGGGCCCGCCTGGCGAGAGTTCCAGGGATCGTGGACGCACTGCGCTCAACGGCGCCCGACAGCAACCACGATGGCACTAGCGTCGTCGTGGGAGTCCCGCGCGAAGAGACCGTTAACTCCACCTCGCTTGCCGCCGTGAGCACCGCCCGGGCCGCGCTCGAAGGCAGTCCGGGGGTGATTGGGATCGCGGGCGAGGGCCCGGGCGTGCTCGACTACCAGCACGCGGTGTTCGGCAACTTCCCGCTGATGTTCGCGATCATCGCGCTGCTCACGATCGTGCTGTTGGCGCGAGCGTTCCGCTCGGTGGTGCTGGCTGTAAAGGCGGTGGTGCTCAACCTCGTTTCGATGGCCGCGGCGTTCGGGTTCATGACGTGGTTCTGGCAGGAGGGCCACGGCTCGCAGGCGATCTTTGGGATTCCCGCCACGGGAGCGATCACCTTCTGGGTGCCGATCCTGGTGTTCGCATTCCTGTTTGGCTTGTCGATGGACTACGAGGTGTTCATCCTGGCGCGGGTGCGCGAGGAATACGACCGCACGGGCTCGACCGACCAGGCGGTCATCACGGGCCTTGGACGCACGGGGCGCCTCGTGACGAGCGCGGCGCTGATCCTGTTCTTGGCGTTCGCCTCGCTGGCCTCGGCGCCGAACACGGACATCAAGGTCCTGGCCACGGGCCTGGGTGCGGGCATCCTGCTGGACGCAACTGTCGTGCGAGCGCTACTGCTCCCTTCGCTGGTATCGCTGATGGGCAAGTGGAACTGGTGGTTCCCCACTCCGGTGGCCCGCCTGTTGCGAGTCCCCCCCAGGACCTGGAGCCCTACCCCCACCACTGGCACGGCCGAGCTCGACCGTTCGGTCGTGGCAGAGGCGACCAGCGGGGAGGGCTAGCGGCAGCGTGAAGTCGGACCGACAGAAGCCGCTAGCAGTGGGTGGAGTTCGGCCCGACGGAAGCCGCTAGCAGTAGGTGGAGTTCGGCCCGACGGAAGTAGCAAGCAGCGGGCAGAGCTGGGCCTGCAAGCGGTTAGCGGCTGGTCATTGGCTAGCCTCGCACAGACGACGATGCCAGTTCGGCAAGCACCTTAGATAGCTGCCCCCCTTGCCAGGCGATCGGCGAGCTGTCGGGCTCCTCCACCACGAGCCTGGAGCCTGGAATCGCGGCGGCGTAGCGCTCGCCGACAGCGAGTGGATGGGTCGGATCGGCCTCGTCGCGACTGGCGACCACAACCGTCGGAGCCTCAACAGACCGCAACTCCTCCCAATCCTCGAAAGGTCTCGAGCGCGGGACCGCTTCAAGGGCATTCGCTACGGCGAGCGGACGATCGTGGGCGGAGAGCCGCTGGCGCAGCACCTTCACGACGGTCTCCCGGAAGCGCGCGGGGATCGAGGCGAGCTCGTAGGCGGCGACGAAGCCCTCCACTCCCCCCTCTCGGAGTCCCTGCGCGAGCCTGTCCCATGATGCGTAGGAGCCAGGGTGGCCGTGCACGTCGGGGTCGAACGCCGGGGTTATGAGCCCGAGCGCGAGCACCCTGTCGGGGTGGTGGAGCGCGAAGCGAAGCGCCGTCTGTGCGCCCATCGAGGCCCCGGCAAGCACCGCCCGCTCGATCTGAAGCTCGTCGAGCACGGCTTGCAGATCCTCGGCGAGTAGCTCATACGTATACGCGCCGGCGCTCGGCGCCGGACCTGAGTGGCCGTGTCCGCGTGCGTCATAGGCGATTGTGCGATGCCCGCGGCGCTCGAGCGCCTTGGAGCCCATGACGACATAGCGGCGGGTCGCGGTGAGCCCGTGCAACAGCACGATCGGGGTGCCCTCGCCGCTCTGCTCCCCAGCGAGCCGCGCTCCGAGCGGGGTGTCGATCTGGAAAGCGCCGCCGGGGTCGGTGCTCACGTCGGGCGCAAGCCCTCAGGCGTTCACGGCGGCGTGCTCGCGCACGAGCTCTGCCGTTCGCTCGGGCTCCTCCCAGAAGAACAGGTGCCCGACGCCGTCGAAGATCTCAAGGCGCGCACCGGGGATCAGCTCGGCGATCATGTGGGCGTTCTGCACAGGGAGCATCTGGTCGAGCGTGCCGTGTATGACGAGCGTGGGCACGGCTATTTGGCTGAGGCGCCCGCTCGTGTCGTGCCCGACGATCGCGCGCATCTGCTCCATGATCACGGGAACAGGCAATCCGTAGCTCAGGCCTGTCTGCAAGAACGTCTCATAGACGTCGTCCCGGGCGGCGAAGCCCGGTGAGACGTTGACCTCCCAGCCCGTGCGGATCGCGCGCTGACGATCGCCAGAGGACATCCCTTCGGCGAGCCGGCGCATCACGTCTTCGCTTGCGAGCACGCTGCCCTCGCCGCCACTGTAGGTGCAGCCGAGCACGAGCGCTCGTATCGGCTCGGGATGCGCGAGCGCGAGCTCCTGGGCGATCATGCCGCCCATCGAGATGCCCATCACATGTGCCGAGTCGATCCCAAGCGCCGCGAGTAGCCCCGCGGCATCCTCGGCGAGATCGGCGATCGTGAAAGGCTCGCCTGTCTTGGTGGAGTCGCCGGCGTCGCGGTGGTCGTAGACGATCGTGTCGAAGTCACGGCGCAGGTCCTCGAGCAGCGGCTTGCCCCAGTGATGCTTGGTGCCACTCATCCCCATGATCAGCAGGAGCGGCGGACCCTCGCCCGCACGGTCGTAGCTGAGATCTATATCCCCTGCTTTGGCAAGCGGCATCGTGCGATGAAGCCTACACCGGCAGCTCGAGTTGTCCCGCGGCACCCCTCGCCTTCGACTCACCACCGCGACCCTCGGCCTGTGTAGCGCCTCCTCCCGTAGCCCCTCCCCGTGTGGCCAAACCGGCGACCCGCACCCCCAAGAGACGCACAGGCCGTGGAGGCGCATACTGCTCGAGCAACGCGAGCGCCACGCTCGTGACTTGCTCGGCATCGCATGTGGGCTCCGCCAGCGTGCGTGCGCGCGTGACGGTGGAGAAGTCGTCCAAGCGCACCTTGATCCCGATCGTGCGCCCGTGATTGTCGTGGGCGGCGAGGCTCGCGCACAATTCGCCGGCCATCCGCGCGAGCGCGTCACGCAGCAGAGCTGGATCACGGATGTCGCTGTCGAATGTGCGCTCGCGCGACTCGGAGACCACCTTGCGCGCCTCGCTCACCTGTCCGTCGTGTTCGAAGTGGGCGCGCCGACGTAGTTCGCGACCGAGGTTGGGGCCAAAGCGCTCGACCATCTGTTGCTCGGGCGCACGCGCGAGCTGTCCCAGGGTGTGCAACCCCATCGCCTCGAGCCTTGCCGCGGTCTTCGGGCCGATCCCGGGGATCAGCCCCGGAGGGGCATCCACGAAGCGCTCACACGCCTGCTCGCGTGTGAGCACGAGAAAGCCGGCGGGCTTCTCCGCGTCGGAGGCGACCTTCGCGACGAGCTTGTTCGGCCCGATCCCGATAGAGCACACGAGCTCGGTGGCTAGCTTGATGTCCGCCAGGATGCGACGCATCGCGGCACGTGGCGAGTACAGGTCGCTCAGATCGAGATAGGCCTCGTCGAGTCCCACCACCTCGACACGCTCGACGTGAGAGCGCACGATGTCCATCATGCGTTTGGACACCTCGCGGTAGTGTGCTCCGTCGGGCGGGATGAACACCGCCTGTGGGCACAGCCGGCGCGCACGCGCGGCGGGCATCGCCGAGCCGACGCCAAAGCGCCGAGCCTCATAGCTCGCGGTGGTGACTACCGCCCGCGGCCCGGTCCCCGACACGACGACCGGCAGCCCCCGCAGCTCGGGATGGCGGTTCAGCTCAACCGAGACATAGAAGGCGTCGGCGTCGAGGTGAGCGACGCACGTCCCGGGCTTCGATGGTTCTTCGCCGGCAGCTGGCACCACTGGCCCGGTGGACGCTGGCTCGGATGCATCTGGCCCGGTAAAAGCTGCAGGCCCAAAAGACCTTGCAGGCCCGACATGTGCCGCGGGCTCCATCGACTGTTCGCTCGTGCTCGACACCGTCGCTCGAATCTAGCGCGGGCCACGGCGAGACGAGCGACTACTGCTGGAGCACCGAGAGCACGTTGCCGGCGGGGTCTGTGAACCACGCGATGAGCGGGCCCCCACCGCGGAAGATGCCCCTGTAGTCCTGGTCAAGTCACCTGATCTAAGGACCATTTGCGCAGCAAAAAGTCATCGCCAACAGGATCGCAAACCGTTCGCTCGTCCGATATGTGGGACTGGTGCTCAAGCTGAGAAGATCACCGGTCGAACTCCGGGATATGGCATCTCGGATGCTCAAACTCCGTTGGTCCGATGAGTGCAGCGCCTGCGGCTCAGCGTTGCCGGCGGGCTCGCTGGGATGGTGGGACGCGCCCACACGCACGGTCACCTGCCCGAGCTGCCAAGAAGTGAGCTCCGAAGGCAGCTTTTCGAGTTCGAGCACCCCCCAGCTTGACCGGGGCCAGCCGGGTGCGAGCGTCGCGCGCGAGTATCAGCGGCGTAAGCGCAACCGTGAAGTGCGCACCCGTGAAGCTCACCCTCGCATCGGCGGCTTCCTGCTTGCTGTGCGCGGGGCCCCGCAGCACGAGCGCGCGTTCCACAGCGGTGAGATCGGCGAGCGAGAGGTTGCCGCGGCACTTGAGCGACGCACGGCGGAGAGCCCCGCGATCATCCTGCACGACCGGCGCATGCCCGGTGGTTACGGCAATATCGACCATCTCGCCGTCGCACCGACAGGGGTGTTCGTGATCGACGCAAAGAACATCACGGGGAAGGTGCGCGTCGCCAATCCCATGTTCGGCCCGTCAAGGCTGATGATCGCCGGGCGCAACCGCACCAGGCTGATCGACGGTCTCGAGCGTCAGGTATCGGTCGTGCAACGGGCGCTGTCCGCATCCGACCATGAGGTACCGGTGCGGGGCGTGCTGTGCTTCACCTCCGCCGACCTGCCGCTGCTTGGGACGCTGAGTATGCGCGACAATCTCCTGGTCCACTGCAAAGCGCTGGCCCGCCGCGTGAACGCGAAAGGACCACTCGCGGCGCCTGCGATCGACACACTCGCTCATCGCCTCGCGAACACGCTTCCGCCCGCCTGATTCGCCGCCCGCTTGATTCGCCGCCCGCTTGATTCGCCGCCCGCTTGATTCGCCGCCCGCTTGATTTGCCAGTCCCGCGCCGATCGACCACTGGCCCGCTCGAGGCACCACTGTGACCCACCTGGGGAGCCGAGTTCTCGCGACGCACGAAGCGCCGCGAGGACGCTACGCGACGGCGTCGATGTTCAGGCGCACGTAGTCGACGACGACCGGCTCTCCGATCGCCTGCAGCGCGTCATCCATGAACCGCTCGCGCAAGTCATCGGGTAGGCGCTGTACGTGCGGACCGAGCACGATCGTGGCAAGGAACTCGCGCGGGTGCTCGGGCTCGCGGGGCGCCGGCTCGAGCCAGCACTCGGCCGAGGCGAAGCCGGCGGCGAGCAGGCGCTCACGAGTCGGCTCCGCTCCCGCATAGTTCCACGGTGGCCGCCAATCGACGAAGTGCTCGGCGTACGGCTCGCGCGAAAGCAGCGGCGCGACTTTGCCGCGCAGGATGTCGATGTTGCCCTCTCCCCCGCACTGGGCCACAAGCCGACCACCGGGGCGCAACGCCGCACGCAGGCGAGCGAAGAGGCGATCGTGGTCCGCGATCCAGTGAAACGTGGCCGTGGAGAGGATCGCGTCGACCGGCTCCTCCAGTTCCAGCTCGAGCAGATCCACGACGCGCACGTCCGCCTCCGGACCCAGCCGCTGCCTGGCGGCGTCAACCATCGATGGCGACTGGTCCACCCCGATCACACGACCGCGCGGTAGCTGCTCGATCAGCGCCTGGGTGATCCGCCCCGAACCGCACCCGGCATCGAGCACCACCTCGTCACCGGCTAGCTCCAAGCGTGCCAGCACCGCGCGGCCAAGCGCCTCCATCGGCCCAGAGATGCGATCGTAGCTCGCCCCGTCCCACTCGCGTACACCCGGCATACGTGCGTACGTTATCACGTATGCACGTATGCGGAGGGATCAACTGCACGCGTGCGAGGCACGGCGGAGAAACTTGCTGGCCAGCCGTGCGGCGGAGACCGATCAGCGCCGCGAGAGGATCCCGGCCAACCGTGCCCGCTGACGCTTGGCGCCGCCGAGCATCGCGGCATCGAGCAGAGCTCGCTTGTAGAGCCAGTGAACGTCGGCCTCCCACGTGAACCCGATCCCTCCATGTGCCTGGATCGCTGAGGCCGTGACCTCCGTTCCCGCGTCGGACGCGGCGGCCTTGGCCATCGCGCTCGCCTCCCCCAGCCGCTCGGGATCCGCATCCGCCGCCCAGGCCGCGAACGCCGTCGTCGCGCGCGCCTTCTCTGTATCGAGCAGCATCTGCGCACAACGGTGAGAGACCGCCTGGTAGGCACCCACGGGCACGCCGAACTGCTTGCGCTCCTTGACGTATGCGACGGTCATGTCGAGCGCGCGCTCACATACTCCGACGAGCTCGGAGGCGATCGCCACGAGCGCCCGGTCGATCCCCCCGGCCGTGTCCCCATCGAGCGTGTCCCCCGCCGCATCGGCGAGGCGCACGAGCGCGGCCGGGCGTGTGGGGTCGATCGAATCGACGGGCTCCACCTCGACCTCCTCCCGGGCGAGCACGCGCACGCGCGGGGGACCCTCTCCTCCGACGGATGTCCCCTTGATATGCCCTGACGGGGTGACGAGCACGAGCACCTGCGCCGCGGGCGCTCCCACGACCAGCTCGGCGACGCCGTGGCGCGCCGTGCCGAGCGCGCCGATCGTCTCGCCGCTGGCGAGCCCCGGCAGCCAGCGCTCGCGCTGCTCGGGCGAGCCCGCTTGCTGGATGACTGTCGCGGCGAGCACGCTCGGCAGCATCGGCACAGGCGCGACGGTGCGCCCCAGCTCCTCGCACAACGTCGAGAGCTCCACGAGCCCAAGCTCCTGCCCGCCGTGCTCCTCGGAGATCGCGATCCCGGGCCAGCCGAGCTCGCACAGCTCGCGCCACAAACGCTCGTCGAAGCTATGGCTCTCGGCGTGCTCGCGCACGCGCTCCGGACGCGCCCGCTCGGCCAGCAACTCGCGGGCGGTGCGCTGGATCTCGCGCTGGTCGTCGCTCAGGCCGAAGTCCATCAGCTAAGCATCCGTCCAGCTCGTGGAGTGCCGAGGCGCCCGAATACCTCGAGAACGCCATCGCGCAGCCCCGACGGGGCGGAGCCAATCCCCTCCCCCAGCACCTACACGACCGCCTTCAGCCGCGGCAATCCCAGCACGCGCTCGGCGACGATGTTCTTCAGCACCTCGGTGGTGCCGCCCTCGATCGTGTTCCCACGCGCGCGCAGCAGCTCATAGCTCCAGCTCGTGCCGGCCGTGAGCGCGGCGGGGCCGACGATCTCCGCGGCAAGCTGGGTGAGGCGCTGGTTGGTGTCCGACCACAACCACTTCACGAGCGATCCCTCCGGACCTGGCTGGCCATAGCGCTCGATGTCGGTGAGGCCCTTCCACGCAAGCAAGCGGATCGACTCGCAGCGGATGTGCAACTCCGCGAGCGCGTCGGCGTACAGCGGGTTCTCGAGCAGCCCGTTCTCGCGTGCAACCGCAAGCGTGTCGTCGAGCAGCTGACGCAGGCGAACCTGCAGCGCGAAGCCGAGCCCCGCGCGCTCGTTCATCAGCGTCGTGAGCGCCACCTTCCAGCCGTTGCCCACCCCACCGACCACATTCTCATCGGGGATGCGGGCCTCCTCTATGAACAGCTCGTTGAACTCGTCCTCGCCGGTGATCTGGCGCAGTGGGCGCACCTGGACGGCCTGCTGCTCCATGTCCATCAGGAAGTAGGTGAGACCCTTGTGCTTGGGCACGTCGCCGTCGGTGCGCGCGACGAGCATGCACCACTTGGAGTACTGGGCGCCGCTGGTCCACACCTTCTGGCCGCTCACGACCCAGCCATCGCCATCCTTGACGGCACGTGTCTTCAGCGAGGCGAGGTCCGAGCCGGCGTCGGGCTCGGAGAAGCCCTGGCACCAGATCTCCTCGGCGGAGAGGATCGGCGCGAGGTAGCGCTCCTTCTGCTCATCCGTCCCCCACACCATCAGCGTGGGTCCGCCGAGCAGCAATCCGAGCACGTTGGCCGGCAGCGGTACGCAGGCGAGGCCCAGCTCCTCGAAATAGATCGCCGACTCGGTCAGCGACGCGCCGCGACCTCCGTACTCGGCGGGCCACGCCGGCGCGGCCCAGCCGGCGTCGTACAGCTTGCGTTGCCACTCCCTGCGCCAAGCGTACTTGGCGTCTTCGCTGTCCTCGCTCGGCTCCTCAGCGGGCCTGTTCTCGGCAAGCCACCCACGCAGCTCTTCGCGAAAAGCGCTCTCACGCTCGCTGAAGGTCAGGTCCATCGCGCGCTACCGGCCGAAGGAGATTGCGTCGCTCACCATGTCGGCTCAACTATGCCAGCTGCGAGGACTCGCGACGGCCCCGCGGGGACGGCCAAGCCGGCGACGCTCATGTCAGCTACGAGCGCGAACGACGAGCTCGTCGACCTCGAGCCGGCCGACTTTCAGATCGCCCACTTCGAGTGAGCCGACCGTGGCGCGCTTGACGGCCAGGCGCCGGACCGCGAGCGCACCGATCGCAAGCGCGCCAAGCGCGAGCGCTCCAACGGCCAGCGAGCCAACCGACACGGCCCCCGAAGCCAACGCGACACGCCTAGCCTTGCGCGTCCTGCGCCTGGCCCGCTTGAGCTTGCGCGCGACACGGGCCAAACGCACAGCGGCCACCGCGACGGCGGCCACCTTGCGGCGCTTCGAGCGGCTCGAGCCATTGGATGGTTTGCTGCCCTTATGTCTTGTCAGCTTGCTCATTCCCACTAGGCTAGCGGTTACTCCACACCTCTCCCACCCCTTCGAACCCAAGTGCGCGCTTGGTGGCTTCGGTGAGATCGAATTCGCGGCCTTCGACATATGGGCCGCGATCGACTACCGGCACGCGCACCGTGCGCCCGCCATAGCGCAGCGTCACGCGCGTGCCACAGGGCAGCGTCTTGTTCGCCACGCCCAGCGTCGCGCTGGTGAGCTCGCCGCCGCAGGCGAGACTCCCCCCGCCGCCGTACCAGGAGGCATCCGCGAGGCGATAGGAGGTCATCCGTCCGAGCGTGCGGTGTGCCGTGAGATCGCTCGAGTCGCCGGCAAACATCACCCGCACGTGCTCGCTGAGCAGGCGGTGCGGGGTGTAGCGCAGTACGAAGCGCCCTGCGTGGCGTGTGAGCGTGTGTGAGATCGTCTCCCATCCGTGACGCCCGAGCCGCTGCAGATCGACGGCTCGCTCGGCAAGCCCGGGGCGCAACCTGCCCGCCACGGTCACCGTGCTCCCGTCAAGCACATTCAGCTGCACTCTGCGTATGTGCAACTTCACCCGCACCGGCGGGACCGGGAGCGCATCGACCCCGAACAGCGGCGATGAGATCCCAACCGGGGTTGCGGGAAGTCCCGGTAGCGACGGCGTCGGCGGCCCCGACGGTGAGAGCGCGGGCGCGCCTGATGGTGACGCCGCGGGCGCGCTTGCGGCGCTGGCGGTGGGTACGACGGTCAGTGCTGCGGCACAGGTCAAGCTCGCGCCCAGCAGCACCGGTTGGGCACGACGAACGCGCCCGGCTATGTGTGGCCTCGACAAAGAGGTCTCCTTGGGTATCCGCCTACGGGGTTAGCTGTCGGGCTCACGTCCCGCCGGCAGCACGAATCCGTACGTGCACCAGTCGGGCGTTACAGCCGCATCAGCGGCCGATTCGCCCCATCCGGGCCCCATGCGTCAGGCCCCGGCAGTGGGTCCCCCGCTCGCTCTCATCCACGAAAGCGACTCGGCAGGGTTAGGCAATCAGAGGCACGCTAAAGGATTATTGGAAACCCTATGTGTGAGAAAGCTCACATATACCCTTACGCCTCTCGTCCCAGCATGGAACTGCGTTCCCCGCGCTTCGCGCGTTGGCTAGACGCGACGGTCTATCGAACCTTCCAGTGCATCGGCCGTCTGTCGTGACCGAAACTGGAAGCGGGAGACGCTTGATGGCCCCGCTAGCCGCAATCAGCCGAAGCGTGGCAGGCGTCGACGGGCTGTTCCCGCCGCCGGGGCCAACTCATGGGATTGCCAAACGCTCAGCTGGTGACTTTGTCACCAGTCGTAGCGAGCAGGTCTCTCACCGAGAAGAAGCGCTCGAAGCCCTCCTCGCGGGTACTGAAATAGCTGGAGTGCGTCTTCTTGATCGTCTCGATCGAGTCGGCGCCGAGAAGTACGACCTCAATATCGTCGCGACCCCGATAGGTCTCCTCTGCCTGAGCATAGGCTGCCAGGGCCGTGTCGTAGTCATCACCAAAGCGATCGTCGACATTCGCCTCACGAGCGGGGATGTCGTAGACGACGAGGAAATGATGAATAGGGGTATCGCTCATTGTTTCTCTCCCGAGGCGGTCGTGAGAAAAGGCTGTGCTGCCATGTAGGTAAGCAGAAGACGCTGCCTAAGCTCATCATCGGGCTCCGCGCCTTGTTCCCTGAGAGCGAGGAGCTCGGATACCACTACATAGTACTCATGGACCTCCGTCTGGCCCTTCCCCCCCTTGAAGTCGCGGCCTACACGACGGGAGTCCTCCTCCACCTGGTTCGCCCATGCGTCCTGCGTCGGAGTCCTGAGCTGCACCTCGATTAGACGACTTTTGCGGCGGACGATTAGGTGCACCGCTCGGTAGCCCGATGCCTTCGGTTCGGCGACATAGTCTCGGGTACGGGTGATGTCCCAGTTCTTCCGAAGTCGTTTTGCAACGTCGTAGACGGCCGCCTGGTCAAAGAGCAGCGCTCGACAACCGCCAATGTCTGCCATTTGACTGAGCTTCATCTTGGGCTCTCGCAGCAGCTTGTCGATCACAGTAGGCACCCGCTTCAGTCGTTGTGTGACCAAGATGTGGCCGTGCGGCTTGACGTAATGGCGCAGGTTGGCACTGACGGACGTCAACGGCTTCGCGTGGAGCCCTCTCCACCAATCGATCATCTCAAACGCCTGGTTGATCTCACCGGTCGGTGTGGCCTCGTAGATTCCCATGCGCTCTTGCTCCGGAAGGCGCCAGTCCACAAGTAGATCGGCAATCAGACGGCCGCTGCGATTGACGGCTTCCTTGGAATGCATAGGCAGGCGGGTCTTTGAGGGTGCGGGCATTCGGGTTATGTTGGCATCAAGTGGCCGCTCTCCGACAGCCAACAACAAAGGCTCTCAACGACCGGTGCGCTGTCACCAGGCAAGATGGGTCGGATCATGAGCCGGAAAGATGGCCTCAATCCTCATCCCCCCGCGGCGATGCCCCAAGCCTGTTGAGCAGCATCGCCTCGGCCATGCGCAGCAATCCGATCGTGGTATGCGGGCGCGCTTCGCTGGAGCGCACCGACACGTCCGAGCCGTGCGGCCCCAGCACCTCGACGATCGTGCAGACGTTGCCGATCTCGCACTCATCTCCATAGCGGCCTTCCAGCGCCTCCATCTGCGCCGCCACCACCTGTCCTATCTTCGATTGGTCGAATGGCATGTCCGAGTCCTCCTGAGGGATGGTTTGGGTAGTCCGGCAACCGCTCTCGCCGCCGATCCACAAGCAACAGATACACCAATCGCGAGCGCAGCGATAATCGGCCCCCAATAGCATCCACGACCGCACATGCCCCCACAACCCCCCTACTCCAACTACGAGCACGAGATCTACGTCGCCGGGATGCTCGGCGGGCGCAAGCCTGCTCGGCCGGTGGACTGGCGCGAACTGGAGCGCGACGCGTACGCGATGCTCTCGCGTGGGCCGCGCGGGTACATACAGGGAGGGGCGGGACGCGGGCACACGATCAGGGCCAACCGTGAGGCCTTCGACGAATGGCGGATCGTGCCGCGGATGCTCAAAGACGTGTCCGAGCGGTCGCTTGAGCGCACGGTGCTCGGGACGAAGATGGGAGCGCCGGTACTGCTGGCCCCGATCGGCGTGCAGACCGTCGCCCACCCTGAAGGCGAGCTGGCGAGCGTGCGCGCGGCCGCACACGTAGGACTCCCATTCATCGCGAGCACCGCCGCGTCGCACACGATCGAGCAGATCGCGCAGGAGGCGGGAGAGCAGTCGTGCTGGTATCAGCTGTACTGGCCACGCGACCGCGAGCTCGCGCGCAGCTTTATCGCGCGCGGCGAGAAGGCGGGGTATGAGGCGATCGTGGTGACGCTCGACACGTGGCTGTTGGGCTGGCGCCCGGCAGACCTCACCGAGGGGTTCCTGCCGTTCCTGCGCGGCGAGGGCAACATCAACTATCTGCAGGATCCGGTGTTTCGCGCGGCCCTGCCCAAGCCACCCGAGGAGGACCTGCCGAGCGCGGTGGCCTACTGGGCGTGGCAGTTCTCAAACCCGGCTGTCAACTGGGCGGACCTCGCCTTCCTGCGCGAGTGCACGAAACTGCCGATCGTGCTTAAGGGCATCCAGAGCGCCGAGGATGCGTTGCTGGCCGTCGAGCACGGGATCGAGGGGATCATCGTCTCCAACCACGGCGGCCGCCAGGTGGACGGTGCGATCGGCTCGCTGCAGGCGTTGCCACCTGTGGTGGCGGCCGTGGGAGATCGCTGCGAGGTGCTGTTCGACAGCGGCATTCGCTCAGGCGCGGATGCGCTGAAGGCGCTTGCGCTGGGCGCACGTGCGGTATGCCTGGGGCGCCCGTACACGTGGGGGTTGGCGCTCGGGGGCGAACAGGGCGTGATTGACGTGCTGCGCGCGTTTCTGGCCGAGCTCGATCTCAACATGGCGTTGTCGGGCCACGCGAGCGTGGACGAGCTCGGCGTGCACTCGCTCGTGGCGCACCCATCCAGCGGCTCGCGCTGAGGGATCGAGACGGTGCGCAATAGCGACGTTGGGCCGGCGGCGTTGACGCCAGAGCCCGGACCCGCGACAATCGCAGTCGATGACAAACCCTGACCGCCTAACGGGCCTGGACTCGGCCTTCCTGCACCTGGAGGCCGGCGGCTCGGCGCACATGCACGTGGCGTCGGTGATGGTGTTCGAGGGCAAGGCGCCAGCGTATGAGGAGTTCGTCGAGCACATCCTGTCGCGGCTGCACCTGGTGCCGCGCTACCGCCAGCGACTGGCGTTCGTGCCGCTGGGGCAGGGCAGGCCGGTGTGGGCCGACGATCCACACTTCAACCCGCGCTACCACATCCGCCACACGGGGCTTCCTCGCCCCGAAGACGTGGCAGAGCTCAAGCAGCTCGCGGGGCGCGTCTTCTCCCAGCGGTTGGATCGCTCAAAGCCACTGTGGGAGATGTGGCTCGTGCAGCACATGGCGGGCGAACGATTCGCCGTGATCGCAAAGACCCATCACGCGCTCGTGGACGGGATCTCAGGTGTGGACATCACGACGGTGCTATTCGATGTGTCACCCGAGCCGACAGTCCAGTCGCGCCCGCCGGCGCCGTGGATCGCGCGCCCATTGCCGGGACCGGCGAAGCTGCTGGCGGATGCGCTGGTGGAGCGCTCGACCGTGCCCGCGGAGATGATTCGCGGGGCGCGTGCTGTGGTGCGAACTCCGCGGCGTGCGCTCGCGCACGTGAAGGACGCGGTTATGGGGGTGGGCGCGACAACGCTCGCGGGAATCAACGCGCCGGCACCTCCGAGCCCGCTGAACGTGGACATAACCTCGCACCGGCGGTACACGTGGATCGACGCGGATCTCGCCCAGTTCAAGCAGATCAAGAACACGTTGGGAGGCACGCTGAACGATGTGGTGCTGACCGCGGTGAGCCTCGCGCTGGGACGGCACATGCGCATCCAGGGATATGACACCGAGGGCCTGGTACTGAAGGCGATGGTGCCGGTGTCGGTGCGAGCGGACGTCGAGCGCGGCGCACTGGGCAATCGCGTGGCGGCGATGTGGGCACCGCTGCCGGTGGGCATCGTGGACCCGGTGGAATGCCTCGCGCAGGTGCGCCTGGAGATGGACGACCTGAAGGACTCCGGCCAGGCGGTGGGCGCGGAGGTGCTGACGAATCTCGCGGGGTTCGCTCCGCCGACGATCCTCAGCCAGGCGGCGCGCCTACAGGCGCGCCAGCGCTTCTTCAACCTGGTCGTGACCAACGTGCCGGGACCGCAGTTCCCGCTGTACCTGATGGGCCGTCGCTTGAAGGCGCTGTATCCCGTGGTGCCACTCGCACGGCGCCAGGCGCTCGGGATCGCGGTGATGAGCTATGACGGGCATCTCGGCTTCGGCTTGCTCGCGGACTACGACGCGTTGCCGGAGATCGAGATGATCGCGCAGGCGCTCGATCGTGCGATCGCGGCACTCGCAAAGGCCGCCGGTGTGAGCGCGAAGCCGCGTCGCGCCAAGCGCCCCCGTGCGGTGGCCGCACACCAGTGACCCGAACACGGCGGCGATGAGGACCGGGGTGCGCCTGGCCCTCTGCCAGATCAACGCCACCGTCGGCGACCTCGCCGGCAACGCACAGCTGATCCGCGACGGCATCGAGACCGCCAAGCGGGAGGGCGCGGAGGTGGTGGTTCTGCCGGAGCTCGCGCTGACGGGCTATCCACCCGAGGATCTGCTCCTGCGCGAGCACTTCCTCAGCGACACCGCGGCGCGGCTGCACGAGCTGGCAAGCGCGGTTGAGGGGATCGTGGCGATCGTGGGCTTTCCCGAGCACGCGCAGGGCAGCGTGTACAACTCGGCGGCGGTGCTCGCTCGCGGCGAGGTGCACGCGGTCTATCGCAAGATGCACCTGCCCAACTACGGGGTGTTCGACGAGCAGCGGTACTTCAAGGCGGGGAGCGGGGGCATGACGATCGACCTGGGCGCGCTGCTTGACGAGCGAGATCCGGACGCGGGCGAGCGGACCTCGAGCGACGAGCCGCAAGGAGAGCTTGGAATGGGAGGATTTGGGGTCGTTCTCGGGGTCACAGTTTGCGAGGATCTGTGGATCGATGGGCCTCCCGCCTCGGCCGAGGCGGGAGCGGGGGCGCGTGTGATCGTGAACGCGTCGGCGTCCCCGTATCACGCGGGCAAGGGCTTGGAGCGCGAGCGACTGTTCGCCAAGCGCGCCCACGAGACGGGCGCGTACGTGGCGTTCTGCGGGATGGTGGGCGGCCAGGACGAGCTGGTGTTCGACGGGCACTCGTTCGTGCTGGACCCGAACGGGGAGACGATCGCGCGGGGAGCTCAGTTCGAGCAGGACCTGCTCGTGTGCGACATCGATCTCTCAAATGGCGATTCCCCACCCGCGCGCGCGGGGCAAGCGATTTCGAGCACAACACAACCCGGCGCCGTCTCACGCGAACCCACCTCCACCACTACTCAAACCAACGCGATCATGCATGAGGCCACCACGCAGCCCGACACGCGCCTGCGTGCGCCTATCTCTTCCTTAGAGGAAGAGGTGTATAGGGCGCTCGTGCTCGGGTTGCACGACTATGTCGAGAAGAACGGCTTCGGGTCGGTGGTGCTGGGACTCTCGGGCGGGATCGACTCGGCGCTCGTGGCGTGCCTCGCTGTGGACGCGTTGGGAGCACAGCGGGTGAACGTGGCCGTGATGCCCTCGCCCTACTCCTCCGCGGCGACGCAGGACGACGCACGCGCGCTCGCGCACGCGTTGGGCGCACGCGCGCACGAGTTGGAGATCGCTGCGGTGATGGGCGCATACACGCAGGCGCTGCGAGCCGACTTCGAGGGACGCGAGGCCGATTTGACCGAGGAGAACCTGCAGGCGCGCATCCGCGGCAACCTGCTGATGGCGCTCTCGAACAAGTTTGGGTGGCTCGTGCTGACGACCGGGAACAAGTCTGAGATGTCGGTCGGGTACACGACCCTGTACGGCGACTTGGCGGGCGGCTTCGCGGTGATCAAGGACGTGCCAAAGACGCTCGTGTACCGGCTCGCGCGCTGGCGCAATGATCCATCGGCCGCGCAGGCCCTCGCAAAAGCTACCGGCACAGGTGCAGGCGCAGGCGCAGGCGCAGCTGCACCCACTCCTCCACGCACGCCTGCACCCGGGCCTATTCCCGCCTCGATCATCGAGCGGGCACCATCGGCTGAGCTGCGCGTGGACCAGACCGATCAGGACTCATTGCCGGCCTATGAGGTGCTCGACCGCATCTTGCACGGGTACATCGAGCTCGACCGCAGCCGCGAGCAGCTGATCGCGGAAGGCTTGCCGCGCGAGGATGTGGAGCACGCCACGAGGTTGGTGGACCTCGCCGAGTACAAGCGTCGCCAGGCTCCCCCCGGCATCAAGATCACCGAGCGCGCGTTCGGACGCGACAGGCGCATGCCGATCACCAACGCCTACCGTGGCTGAGCGACGCGCGACAACGCTGCTCGGAGTCGCGCTCGTGGCGTGTGCGCTGGTGCTCGGCTCCTGTGGGAACACGCTCCAGGACAAGCCGATCGGGCCGCAGCCGCTCGAGTCGGTGCTCGTGCGTAGCCGCTTCCCGGTGTACTGGCTCGGCTTGAAGTACCAGGGGATGCAGATCAGCGGCGTGGCGATCGATCCGAGCGGAGCGGTGACGATCCGCTATGGCGACTGCGTGCTCGGCGGCCAGTACGTGTGCGTGGCGGCCGTGTCGATCGTGACGTCGCCCGACAACAGCTTCATCCCCGGTGGCCGCGCCGCGGCGCGGCCGGTGTCGCTGAGGGGAGCGACCGTCACCTCCACCCAGGGCGGCTCCACGCTTGCGATCCCCACCGCGGGCGTGGTGGTGAGCGTGTTCGCCGACCTCCCGGCGCTCGCCAGGGCGGCGGCCACGACGATGGCTCCGCTCAACGAAGTGGGGCTGCCGCTCGCGCCGCTGCCGGCGCCACTACCCGACACCGGCTTCGATCGGGTGCCGTTGCCGGGCCAGGTGCCCACGGGCGTGAGCGTGCCGCGCGGACCCGAATAGCCCGAGCCCCGACCCGAGGCCATCCCGCCGGAGAGTCCGCGCCGCACACCTCTCCTGCCTGCGTCCGTGCCGGGCGAATAGTTACTCGAAGCGGCGAACGTCCCCGCTTGGATCAGTTGGGGAGCGGGCGAACGGCGATCGTCATGCGCGTGATCGCGCACGTGCGACCGTCATCGTCAGTGAACTTCACATCCCACAACCAGGTGGTGCGCCCGCGGTGAATGCGCGTGGCGTGCGCATGCATGGTGCCGGCGGTCACGGGCCGCAGGAAGTTCGTGTTGTTGGACATGCCCATCGCCATGCACCCTTCATCGAGCACAGTCAGACCCGTGGCGATCGACGCGATCGCCTCGGCGACCGAGGCGTAGACACCACCGTGCACAAGCCCCGCGGGCTGCTTGTGCTCCTCGCGAACCACGACCTGAGCGCGCATCTCGGTCTCCGAGCACTCCAGCAACTCGAGTCCGTAAAGACGGTCGAAGCCCAGCATGAACTCGTTGAGCTGGGCGGGGGGTGGGATGGCCATCGGCCGGCCACGATAGCCTACGAGCGATGGCCAGCGTCCGGTGGGACGGTGTGACCGCGCATTGACATGACCGACCTCGACAGACTGCCACCCGACCAACGTGCCGTGCTCTCGCTCGTGCTCGATCGCGGCAAGAGCTATGGCGAGGTGGCCGAGCTGCTTGGGATACCCGAGGGCACCGTGCGCGGCCGCGCGCACGCGGCGCTCGACGCGCTTGCGCGCGACCCCATGACGGGCGGCCTGCGCGCCCAGAGCGCACGTCCCGTGCGACCCCGCGCATCGCATACGGGTGGGGCCAGCGCGGCCGGAGCAGGCGCGGCTGGTGCATCGAGATCGAGGGTGGGCGACGCGGCGGGAGCCGGCGCACCGACAGCCGCGGGCGGCACACCGAGCCCTTCCACGCCAAGCGCGAGAGAGCCGCGCGCCGCGCGTACGTCGGCGAGCTCGCGAAGGGCTGGGGCGCTACTGCTCGGCGCGATCGTAGTGGTGATCGTCGTGGCAGTGGTCCTGATCTCGAGCAGCGGCGGGAAAGGCTTGACGCCCACGGCGACGGCCACCACCGGCCCGTCGTCGACGTCAACCTCGACAAGCTCGACGTCGAGCAAGAGTACGGGCAAGAGTGCGGGCAAGCCCAGCCTCGACAAGACGATTCAGCTCAGTTCGACCGAACCGTCCGCCAAAGCCAGCGGCACGGCATATGTCCTCTCCGAGGGCGGTAAGCGCGCGTTCTATGTGACAGCGCAGGGACTGCCTCCCTCCTCGGGCTTCTTCTACGCGGTGTGGCTGTACAACTCGCCAGCGAGCGCGGAGCCGCTTGGGCGCGCTTCCAACGTGACGTCGGACGGTCGCCTGGAGGGCGGAAACCCGCTGCCCTCGAGCGCGGCGGACTACGCCAAGTTCATCGTCACGCGGGAGACGAGCACCCACCCGAGCCACCCCGGCCCGACGGTGCTGAGCGGCCCCTTCTCGCTGCACTAGCCGCCTTCAGGGCAGCAGCTTGCCCGGGTTCATGATGCCGGCGGGGTCGAGCTCATCCTTCAGTGCGCGCAGCACGTGTACCCCCTCGGCGCCAATCTCGCGATCCATCCACGGGGCGTGATCGCGCCCGACGGCGTGATGGTGGGTGATAGTGCCACCTCCTTCGACGATGGCAGTGCTCGCCGCCGTCTTCACAGCCCGCCATTGCTCGATCTCCCCACCGTCGCTCTGACGGGCGAGAAAAGTGAAATAGAGCGAGGCGCCGGTCTCATACAGGTGCGAGACGTGGCACATGACAAGGCCCGGCGTTCCAAGCGCGCGCAGCGAATCGTCGATGGCCGTGCACACTCGACCATGGAGCGCCTCCAGATTCGACCAGCGCGTGGCGGTCTCGAGCGTCTCGACCATCACGCCGTGGGTCAGCATGTCATCTCGTAGGTAGGGAGCGGAGAAGCGCGAGGCAAGCCAGGCACGTCCAGGTGAGCTGCCGACGCGCAGCCCGCCGCAACGGCGCACCACCGCGTGCGCCCGCGCGCGGCGCGCGCTCACCTCCTCGCCATCGCCCTCGAAGCCGAAGATGGCAAGGCATCCGCTTCCGTATCCCCGCGCCCCCAGGTACACGCGTCCAAGCCGTCCCTTCACGCCGCCCGAGCCGGCGAGCGCGAGCGACATGCGCGTCTCCTGCTCATCTGAGAGTCGTGCGACGTCGGGCGTGCAGTGGCGTTGGGCCAGTTCGCGCAACGCGAACGTGCCGGCTTCGAAGCTCTCGAAGAACACGCCTTCGTAGATGCGCTCGGCGGGGGCGCGGCGCACGCGCAGCGTGAGCTCGTCGATCACCCCGAGCGCTCCCTCCGAGCCGACGAGCAGCTCGCGCACGCCGGGGCCGGCCGCGCTCGCAGGAAACGCGGCGAGCTCGACGTCGCCGGCGGGGGCCACCATGCGCAGACCGTGCACCATGCGCTCAAAGCGCCCGTAGCCGCTGGATGCCTGCCCAGCGGAGCGCGTGGCAGCACAGCCGCCGAGTGACACGTACTCAAAGGACTGGGGAAAGTGACCCAGCGTGAGCTTGCGGGCAGCCAACCAGCGCTCCAGCTCGCGCGCCCTCATGCCCGCTTGGACGGTGACCATGAGCGAGCGCTCGTCAAGCTCCAACACGCTTGCCATGCGACCCATGTCGAGTGCCACGACCGCACGGTGGGAGCCGCGCAGCGGCTCCACCCCACCGACCACGCTCGTGCCCCCTCCGAACGGCACGACTGCGAGCGAGTCGCGTGCGCATGCAGCGAGCAGCGCTTGCAGCTGCTCGCGCGTAGAGGGGTAGAGCACCACGTCGGGCGCGCCCGCCGGTCGGCCACGGCGCATGCGCACGAGGTCGATGTAACCCTTGCCCGCGGCGTGCAGCACACGATCGCCGTGATCGTCGCGCATGTGCTCCGCGCCGAGGATCTCGCGCAACGCCGCGAGCGTGCCCGGGGAAGTCGATGGAGCGTCGAGCTTGACGTTCTCGAGGGCCACCGGGGGCCTGGGCGTCGCCGCCACGCCGACCGTGTCGCGTAGAAAGGCGAGAGCGTGCGCAGGCAGTCCCGGCGGGTGGGAAGGATCGCCCCAGCCCCACCAGCGCATCTCAGCGGCCAACGATCCGCTCCAGTCCGTCGAGTGCTTCGTCAATCGTGGAGGCTGCGGCCCTGCGCACCAGCGGGCTGCCGAAGCGCGAAATTCCGGCCATGCGCAGCGACAGCACGCTTTCCCCCCGAAAGCCCTGAAGCTCCTGGCGCAACTCGATCGTCACCTGTGTTTCCCGGCCATCGCCGCCGGGCACGTCGGCAAGCTCGCCTGCAGTGTGCCCTACGGGTATAGCCGTAAGGGTGATCTCCGTCTCGGCGCTCTTCAGCACGCGCGCGAACGGCGTGTCCTCGACCTCCTGGGACCACACGATGCGGCGCGGTCCCTCGGAGGCCACCAGCCTGAAGTCGGCGCGCACGATTTTTCCACTGGAGCCCTTCAGCACCTCGGTAAACGCATCCCCCTCGACCGCCTCCACGCGACTGACGCGCGGCCACCAGCGCGGGAGATGATGGGGGTCGCCAAGCACATCCCACAACTCCTCTCGGGAGGCTGCGATCCTGCGGCTGCGTTGCACGGCAGGCACCGGCTAGCGCCCCAAGGCCACGATTGGCCGGATCAAGAGGAAGCCTGACCGGGCGAAGGCGAGGCCGGGCCGAGCCGCGATGAGAATTGCTGTGAAAACTCGCTTGGGACTGGCGGACATCGTGTGCCTATGCCTCGTAGCAGAGCAGGGCGTGCACTGCGTGAGGGGCCAGCCGCGCGCGCCCTCCCAGTGCCTCGAGCTCGATGAGAAAGCCGCAGCCCACGACCTCGGCGCCCACCTTCTCCACCAGCTCGCACAACGCCCGTGCGGTGCCACCGGTGGCGAGCAGGTCGTCGTGGACGAGCACGCGCATACCCGGACGCACAGCATCGCTGTGCAGCTCCAGGCACCCGGCGCCGTACTCGAGCTCGTACTCGGCGCTCACCGTCTCATGCGGCAGCTTGCCCGGCTTGCGCGCCAGAGCGAAGCCCGTGCCGAGTGCGAGCGCCAATGCCGGCCCGAGCAGGAAACCACGCGCCTCGGCGGCCAGCACGCACTCCACATTCAGCGGGCGCGCGTACTCGACAAGCCCCCGCACCGCCAGCTCGAGCGCCCCCCCATCCGCCATCAGTGGCGTGATGTCCTTGAACACGATCCCCGGCTTGGGAAAGTCGGGAATGTCCCTGATCAGCGTGCGCAGATCTTTAGTCACGGGCGTGAGCTGACCGGACCACGGATGGGATGCGCCGCACGACCGATTGGAGGTCGGAGGGACATCCAATCAGCCAGCAAACGTACCGGTAGGGGGTGGTATAGACCGCGGCGGGCCGGCCACCTCACCGGACGATCTTGCGCAAGTCGCGAACGAGCAGCAGGTGCTTGAGGTGCGTGGTGACCGCCGCCAGGTTCTCGAGCGCGTCGACGGCGTCCTTGCGGCGCTCGGGATTACGCGAGCGCAGCGCCGGCGCAAGGATCTGCTGCAACAAGCTCGCCTCGCGATCGGCCGAGGAGCGGAACACGCGCAGGTTGCGCCCGCCCACGCCGTACCGGGCAAGCTCGGACACGGCGCTCACGATCTCGCGCTCGGTCTCATCGAAGTAGCGCACCCCTCCGCGCATCTCGCCCTTGACCACGCCGTACTCTTCGAGCTCACGCACGAGCTTCGCATCGGCGTTGGTCTCCTCCAGCACATCTTCCAGCGAGTACAGCGCGCCCTCCTGCTCGCGCACGCTCACGCTCACGCTCGTGTGCCAGGCACGCTTACCCCCCTCGCGTCCGGCGGGGCGCGGCACCTGCATGTCGCCGGCGCGCCCGGCGGCCAGCTCTTGGCGGATCACCCGTAGGGGCAGGAACTCATCGCGCTGCATGCGCAGGATCGTGCGCAGGCGCGCCACGTCGCTCTGGGTGTAGAGCCGGTACCCCCCCGGGGTGCGCCGCGGCGTCAAGAGCTTCTGATCCTCCAGGTAGCGGATCTTGGAGATCGAGATGTCTGGGAACTCCTGCACGAGCGCCTTGCACACCGCGCCGATCGTGAGCGCCTTCTGACGGCCCCCCTCGCCGCCCGCGTCGCCGCTGCCGTTGGACTCCTCCGCGGCCCGCGCCTCGGCATGCTCGACCTCGGTCTGGCGGCGCCCGGTTTGTTGTGGGAGCGTCGCCATCAGCGTGCGTGATAGGTCAGCTTGTACTTACCGATCTGCAACTCGTCGCCCTCCTCCAGGCGATGCGAGTCGATCCGCGAGCGGTTCACGTACGTGCCGTTCAGCGAGCCGCAATCGTCGAGGTACCACGTGTCTCCGCGACTCACGAGCAACGCGTGATCGCGCGAGACCGTCACGTCGTCGAGGAACACGTCGGAGTCAGGGCGCCTGCCGATGCTCATCCGCTCCCGGTCCACCGGGAAGCTCTCTCCCACCCGCCCCCCGCCGGCACGGATCACGAGCGCCGGGCCACGGGCGGTCACCTCTCCGAGCTCCACTGGCACGAGCTCCCCCGCCTCGTCGATCCGGTAGGTGGCGGTCACGGGCTCGCCCGCGGCATCCTCCCCGCGCGGCAGCAGCCCGCCACAACGCGGGCAATAGTTGGCGCCCTCGTCGCTGAGGAAACCGCACTCGGGACAATGCAACGCCACGACCTATCTCTCCCTCACGGCGTCGTGCGAGCACTCTCTGGACTCCGCGTGCACGGGCTCGATGCCTGCGTGCGAGCACTCCCGGATGTCCGCTGTGGCCACAAGGGTCACGGCTAGAGCTCGTCGATCGAGGCTCCGCCAGCGCGGTTGGCGAGGATGTCCGACAGCCGCTGCACGTCGTCTCCGGAGATCGCCGCCTCGCCGTCCTTGTGCTGCTCGCGCAAGCGACTCACGAGCTCGGCGCGCAGGATGTCTATCTTCCCGTGCAGGATGCGCCGTTTGTAGGAGATCTCCATCTCCTCCTCTGTGAGCTGGCGGATCACATCCTTGAGCTCACTGTCGCTCATCGAGCCAAGATCGGGGAACGTGTCCATCGCGAGCCATCTCCTCTTGCGCAAGGATGCAGGTCTGAGCTGCCGGTCATGCTGCCATGCTGCCGTTCGAGTATAGACCAAAAGGTAAAGTTGAGCTTGAGAGTATCCAGACCAAAATTCACGCGCTCCCAAACGATCGCGGCCGCGCTCATCGTCTTGATCGTGATCGCCGGTGGCGTCGCGCGCCACACGGCGATCGGAACGAACACGCACCTCTCGGCCGATGAGAACGGCTACGTGGGCAACGCCAACCGGATCCTTTCCGACGAACGCTACGCCACCTTCAAGTGGCCGCCCGGAACGTCGATCGCGTTCGCGCTCGCGACGCGACTCTCCGGCCACCACTCGCTGCGCCTCACCACGCACGCATCCGGCCCGGCCCAGTACACGCAGCTCGCGGCGGGCGTCCTCACGCTCATGCTCGTGGCCGTGCTCGCGTGGATCTTCGCCGGCCCCTGGGCCGCCGTGATCGCCACCGCGCTGGTGGCCAGCTATGAGCCGCTGATCGAGGCCACGCGCACGTTCCTCTCAGAGCCGCTCGGCGCGCTCGTGCTGCTCGCCGCGGTCGCCGCGGCGATGCTCGCCCGCTCGCGCTACGGCACCCGCAACGAGCTGCTGTGGCTCCTCGCGGCCGGCGTCATGGGCGGCATCGCGTGCCTCACGCGCAGCGACATGGCGATCGGCATGGCCGTGATCGCACTCGCGCTCACACTCACCAAGCGGCCCGGGTGGCGCACCGGCCTGTTGCGCGGCGGCGTGTACTTGGTGGCCTTGATGCTCGTGCTCTCCCCGTGGCTGCTCTATGCCTCCAGCAAGGAGGGTCGCTTCGTGCCGATCACCACCGCCGGACCCGACGCGTTCTTCATCGGCAGCTACCTGCCGGGCAAGGGCGAGCTCGTGCCCACCGAGGAGAAGCTCGCGCCCGAAGTGTGCCGCCACTTCCCCCAGGATTGCGGACGCTACTGGCAGCAGAGCTCCGCACCCGTGTTCCGGTTGATCGAAGCACGCCACCCGGGTCTGTCCGAGAACGCGGCGGTCACCAAGGAAAACATCACCAACGTGCGCAAATACGCACTCGGCAAACCAGCCGCTTTCACGTCGATGCTGTGGGCCAAGTTCTGGAAGATGTGGACCACCGCGTGGACCGGCGGCAACGGCACCTACAACCCCGACACGAGTCCCGCCCAGCACAAGATCTATCTGATCTTCGCCGTGATTGGGCTGCTGGCCGGCATCGCGCTCACGCGCCGCTTCCTGCTCGTGCTGAGCGCAACGGTCCTGCTCGCCGTGGCCATCCTTGCGACCCCGTTCAACGACCAGCCCCGCTACAACGTCAGCCTGATGGCGCTCCTGATCTGCTCCGGCACGATCGGGGCGTGGCTCGCGGGCGAGCGACTTCTCGCTATGTGGCGCGAACGCAGGACCGAGGACGCCCCGAGAGCAGCGGCGGCGGCCAGCTAGTCGCCTGCGCGAACAGCTGCGCGCCAGTCTCAAGCACACGTCGCACGCTAACTGTCGACCACGGCGCGCAGCTGTTCGCGTCCCGAGCGCACATACAGCGCACTGGCCACGAGCGCCAGCACCAGCCCGATGTAGAGCAGCACTTCAGCGAGCGTCCCCAGGCCGCACATCGCGAAGAACAGGGCTCCCATCAGCGGCGCCACCCCCACGCGTCCGGGCCAGTTGATGCGCAGCTCAACGCCCCGCTTCAGGCCGTAGCGCCCGAGCGCCACCATCGCGAGCTCGCGCGCCACGAGGATCGCAAGCGCCCAGCGCGGGAGCAGGTCAAAGCGCCAGCACACCACCACGCCGCTCACGACGAGCAGGCGGTCGGTCACCGGGTCCATCAACGTTCCAAGGCGGCTGTATTGGCGAGTTACCCGCGCGGCGATCCCGTCGGCATAGTCACCCCAGCCAATCACCGCGAACAGCGTCGCTGAGAGCGCATCCACCCCGTCATTGCTCGACAGAGCCACCACGAGGAACACGGGGAGCAACGCGAGCCGTGCGAAGCCGATCGCGTTGGGGATCGTCCACGGCCGCAACGGCTGACCGGTGAGCGTTTGCGGCGGCGGTGGACCTGAGCGGTCCAAGCCCACAAAACGACGCACCGTCAGTCGAGTCCCCGTACCGGTCGGCTTATCCGCGCGCCGCTCGCTGGACGACGCTTCGCGCGAAGCGCCCGGCGCGGAACTGGACGCGTCTGGCGAGTCGTTCGCGGACTCTAGGGGGTGCTCTGGCACAGCTCGTCCAGCGCCCGCAACAGCTCTGTGGGCTCGCCGCCGAGTGGCAGTCCGGGAGCGCTCTCGCGCCCGCGCCGCACCTGCACCTCGATCTCACCCGACTCCAGGCTGCGCCGCCCCACCGTCAAGCGCACGGGGCACCCGAGCAACTCGGCGTCGGCGAACTTCTCGCCCGGGCCCGCCTCGCGATCGTCATAGAGCACGTCCACTCCACCCACGCGCAGCGTCTCGTACAGACTCTCGGCGGCATCGCGCTCGGGCGTTCCCGGACGGCCCACCGCCACCAGGTGCACGGCGAACGGCGCCAGCGCTTTGGGCCATGAGATGCCGTGCTCGTCGGCGAACTGCTCCACCGCGGCCGCCACCACCCGCGCCGGCCCGATCCCATAGCAGCCCATCCAAATCGGCAGCTCCGCCCCGTGCTCGTCCAGGTAGGTGGCGCCCAGCGGCTCGGAGTAGCGCGTGCCCAGCTTGAAGATGTTGCCGATCTCGATCGCCGGCTCGACTGTGAGCTCCTGCTCGCCGAGCATGTACGCGTCGCCGACCTTGCGGAAGTCCGGGCTCTTCTCGACGACCTCCATGTTGGCGGCGTACCCGGGCGCCAGCGCCACCTCGTCCTCGCCGGCTGGACAGGGCGCCATGTACTCGTGCGCCCCCAACCCTCCCATCATTCCCACGTCTGACTCCACGCGGTAGAAGCGCAGCCCGGTGCGCTCCATGATGCGGTCATACGCGCCCACGTGCAGCGCGTACCGCTCCTCCAACCCTGCCTGATCGCGATCGAAGCTGTAGGAGTCCTTCATCACGAACTCACGCGTGCGCAGCACCCCCGCGCGCGGGCGCGGCTCGTCGCGCTCCTTGACCTGGAAGTGGTACAGGATCAGCGGCAGGTCCCTGTATGAGTTGATCGTCTGCGCGGCGTGGAAGGTCACTGCCTCCTCATGGGTCATCGCGAGCACGAGCTCTGAGCCCTTGCGGTCCTGCAGCTTGAACAGCTCCTCGATCTCGATGCGCCCCGTCTTGCGCCAAGGCTCGGCGGGTTGCAGCACCGGCATCAGCATCTCCCTGCCGCCGATCGCGTCGATCTCCTCCCGAATGATCGCCACCACGCGCTGGTGCACGCGCCAACCTGCCGGTAGCCACGTCCACATGCCCGTCCCCATCTGCCTGATCAGCCCAGCCCTCACCATCAGCTTGTGCGAGATCGCCTCGGCGTCGGCGGGGGCCTGCTTCTCGGTGGGGAGCAGGTACTCGGTCAGTCGTGTCATGGCGTGTCCAACATCCTATGCGGCGTCCCGCTCCGGTGGGTGTTGCGCGACGCCACAGCGGGGTAGCCCAAAAAATCCCAGTCCCACCACGAACCGTGCGATCACGCCTCGGGCGCGATTGCACGCTATGAATTACATACAGCACCCGTCCCCTACACGAGGAGCCCCGATGGCCTACTCCGTACCGCCGCTTCCCTACGCATACGACGCGCTCGAGCCCCACATCGACAAGCTCACGATGGAAATCCATCACGACAAGCACCACCAGGCCTACGTGGACAAGGTCAACGCCGCGCTCGAGGGCACGCCGCTTGCCGACACCCCGATCGAGGACGTGCTCAAGGACCTCTCCCAGGTGCCGGCCGACAAGCGCACCGCCGTGCAGAACAACGGCGGCGGCCACTACAACCACTCGCTCTTCTGGGAGTCCATGTCTCCAATAGGAGCCCACCCACCCGGCGCTCCCGACGGCGCGCTCGGCGATGCCATCGCCTCCGCCTTCGGCTCGTTCGGTGATTTCCAGACCGCGCTGAAGACAGCCGGAGTCAACCAGTTCGGCTCAGGCTGGTCCTGGCTCGTGCACAACGGCTCGTCACTCGCGATCGTCGGCACCCCCAACCAGGACAACCCGATCTCGATGGGCTCCACCCCGCTGCTCGGCGTGGACGTGTGGGAGCACGCCTACTACCTCTCCTACCAGAACAAGCGTCCCGACTACATCGACGCTTGGTGGAACACGGTCGATTGGAGCAAGGTCGCCGAGCGCTTCGCCGCCGCAAGCTAAGCGCAACGTCACAACGCGGGCCGGCCCAGCAGCTCGGTCGGCCCGCCGGCGGACGCAGACCACCGGGCTCACCGATGGCCTCCTCGTCGCGCTCGGCTACCGAATTCACAGAACCGTCGCAGGTCGTCTGTAGGCTCGCGGCATGGCCTACGCCCAACAGCCGCCGCTCGGCGTCGAAGCTCACGCAGCGTCGCTTGCTGCCTCAGCGCTTGATGATGGGCACGACTACGGTGCCGTGTTCACACGGCGTTGGGTCGTCGAGCTGATTCTTGACCTTGTGGGGTACACCAGCGACCGTGATCTCGCTGCGCTTCGAGCGATTGAGCCGGCGTGCGGCGCCGGAGCGTTCCTCGGTCCGATGGTCGAGCGCCTGTCGCGCTCCTGTCAGCTACATGACAGACATATCTCCGATGCCGCACGGGCGATCCGCGCGTGCGACCTCCAGCCGACTCATGTAGTCGAGAGCCGCTCCGTAGTCGAAGGACGCCTGCTCGCAGACGGCCGAAAGAAGTCAGATGCGCGAACGCTTGCCCAGGACTGGGTGGAGCACGACGATTTTTTGCTGGGGCGGCACGAGCTCGGTGACGCGGATTTCGTGATCGGCAATCCGCCCTACATCCGGCTCGAGGCGGTCTCTGACGCGCGGAACGCGGCGTACCGGCGGGCGTGCCTAACGATGGGTGGACGGGCGGACGTGTACGTCGGGTTCTTCGAGGTCGGGCTGAACTCGCTGCGCCCCGGCGGAGCGCTCGGCTTCATCTGTGCCGACCGCTGGATGCGCAACCAATACGGGCAACGTCTGCGCAGCATGGTCACGGCGGGATTCTCTGTCGACACAGTGATCGAGATGCACGACGTCGAGGCCTTCGAGCAGGACGTCAGCGCCTACCCGTCCGTCACAGTGCTCCGCCGCGCCCCCCAGGGATCCGCGATTATCGCGACCGCCAAGCGAGGGTTCGACGAGACGAGCGCCCGCCGCGTCCGCATCTGGGCAAGCCGCAAGAAGGATCTTAGGTTGAGCGATCCGACCTGTGAGGCAGCGCGTCTGCCGACATGGTTCGGTGACGTAGCATCGTGGCCAAGCGGTTCGCCTGAGCGGCTGGCCGTCGTAGCTCGCCTGGAGCGCGATCTCCCCACGCTAGAGGACGGCAACACGAGAACTCGGGTCGGCATTGGCGTCGCGACTGGTGCGGATCGTGTGTTCGTCACGAAGGATCCGACTCTGGTCGAGAACGATCGCGCGTTGCCTTTGGCGATGGCACGCGACACGGCAGGCGGCGAGATACAGTGGTCCGGTCACCATCTTGTCAATCCGTGGGACGGAGACACGGGAGCGCTCGTGTCGCTCGCGGACTATCCAAAGCTAAAGGCGTACTTCGACGAGAATGCGACCGACCTGCGAAGGCGTAACGTCGCCGGCCGACGACCCCAGCAGTGGTATCGGACGATCGACCGGGTGGCCCACTCGCTCACCGACAAGCCAAAGTTGTTGATCCCAGACATCAAGGCGTCAATCCATCCGGTGCTTGATCCGGGCGGCCTGTATCCGCACCACAACCTGTATTGGGTCATGAGCGAGCGGTGGGACGCACAGGTACTCGGTGGACTGTTGTTGTCGAGTGTGGCCCAGATGTTCGTCGAGTGCTATGCCGTAAAGATGCGCGGGGGTTATCTACGCTTCCAAGCGCAGTACCTACGCCGGATTCGCGTTCCAAGGCACGACTCGGTTCCGCAACGCACCGCTCGCGAGTTGGTACGCGCATTTGAGGCCCGCGACGTTGAGCGCGCCACCGCCGCGGCACTCGACGCATACGGCCTGGAAGAACTCCCAGAGTAGGAGCTTACGCAAGGACCGCGAAAGTACTCTGCGGTATGGATCAGGATGCATTTGAGGCCGCCGTGCGGCGCTACTGGGTAGTGCGCGAGGGGCAAGCTCAGAAGCAGCATGACTCCGGGACGCTCGATGCTGGCCTTCGAGGCGCCGTAACCGGCGGTGCTCACATGGACGCGATGGCCGAGCTGATGGAGTCGATTTTTATCGACGCCGGATTCGCTCCATCCAGTATCAGCCGCCGTTCGGCCGTCGAGCTCCCCGGCTATTTCCGTCCCGAGAAGAAGTGGGATCTCGTCGTCGTGCACGGTGACGTACTCGCCGCCGCGATCGAGTTTAAGAGTCAGGTGGGGCCCTCATTCGGCAACAACTACAACAACCGCACTGAGGAGGCCATCGGCAACGCTGTGGATATTTGGACGGCCTACCGCGAGGGCCTCTTTGGAACCGTCCGACCATGGCTCGGGTACTTGTTCTTGCTCGAGGACGCTCCCAGATCCACAAAGCCGGTTCGCGTCAAGCAGCCGCTCTTCGAGGTTGACCCTGAGTTCCACGGAGCGTCCTACAAGAGACGATACGAGATCCTCTGCAGGCGTCTCGTGCGCGAGCGCCTCTACGACGCTACGTGTCTCGTGACTGCATCAAATGACGACCGTTCACCGATACACGAGCCTGCCGCGGATCTCAGCTTTGCGAACTTCGCACGCGCGATTCGTGCCCGAGCCGCAGCGCTGCTACTAGATCAATGATGACCTGTGATGGCCGAATCGAACCGGGACTCAGCCACGATTGAAGCGCCTTCCCGCCACCGGCGAGGCCGACTCGTCAAGGACCACGCCGTTGCCTCCGGCGGATGACCCGGCTGGCGTGAGCATCGACTCGAGCACGGCGTCCGCCTCGGTTTCCTGCTCGGCCGCGGCCGCCTCGAGCGCAGCCAGTTTCTCGGGAGTCATCGCCGTGGCGTCCTCATTGGCGGCGAGCCACTCGCGTGCCTCGGCCGCCGCGCGCTCGTCGCGCATCACGGTCTTGCCGGCGGCGTAGTAGCGGTCGATCTCCTTGAACAGCTCGTCCACCAGTTGCTCGGTGGGCACCTTCTTCAGGGGCTCGCCCTTGGAGTAGATCATCCCCATGTCCTTTGCCCCGGTGATGCCGAAGTCGGCGTGCCTGGCCTCACCGATGCCGTTCACCGCGCACCCCAGCACCGACACCTCGATCGGATCCTCATACGCTTCCAGACGGCGCTCCACTTCGACCACCACCGTGTCCATGTCGAACTGCAACCGCCCGCAGGTGGGGCAGGCGATCAGCACCGGGCCGCGCTCGCGCAGCTTCAACGCCTTGAGGATCTCCCAGGCGACCTTCACCTCCTCCTCCGCGTGGAAGGTGGACAGGGAGATGCGGATCGTGTCACCGATACCGTCCGCGAGCAGGGTGCCGAGCCCGACGGCTGACTTCAGCGAGCCTGACCACTTCGTGCCGGCCTCGGTGACCCCTAGGTGCAGCGGGTAGGGGATCCGCTCGGCGAGCAGTCGGTTGGAGGCGATCGTGTTGGGCACCGACGTGGACTTCATCGACACCTTGAAGTTCTCGAACTCCAGGCGCTCCATCAACTCGACGGTCTCTACCGCCGCGGTCACAAGCGCCTCCACCGGGTTCTCGTACTCTAGGTCCCGCAGGTGCTTGGGCAGCGAGCCGCTGTTGACCCCCACGCGCAACGGGGTTCCGTGGAGCTTGGCGAGCGCGATCACCTCGGCCACCTTCTCGGGGCCGCCGATGTTGCCCGGGTTCAGCCGCACGCAGTGCGCCCCGGCTTCGATCGCCTTCAGCGCGAGCGTGTGGTTGAAGTGGATGTCCGCGATCACCGGGATCGGCGACTCCTTCACGATCTGCTTTAGCGCCTCCACGTCCTGCTCGCGCGGCACCGCCACCCTCACGATGTCCGCGCCCGCGTCCGCCACTGTGCGGATCTGATCCATAGTGGCCGCGAGGTTGGCCGTCTCGGTCTTCGTCATCGTCTGTACCGCCACGGGCGCCCCTCCCCCGATCGGCACGGACCCCACGTGGATCTGGCGCTTTGAAGCCATAGCTGCATTGTATGGGCCCGTCCTCCCCACATCCGTGAACGGGCCCGCCCCACACGTCCGGGAGCGCTGTGCTGTGCGTGGCGGGTGGCCTAACCTCACGTACGCGTGCGCCAGCCAAGATCACCAACCCCGAAGCGCTCATCACGGCCCGCATCCCCGTCCGCCGAGGTCTACGCCACCGCCCGCGGCCCGCTCGCACGGCTCGCCTCCCCCCTGGCCGCCCGCGCTCGCGTGCGGCGCCACGAGCGGTTCTTCTCGATGACCGGGATCGCCGCGGGCGCGCGCGTGCTGGACGTCGGCTGCGGCGCACTCGGGCTGCGCGCGCTCGAGCCCGAACTGGACATAACGGGCGTGGATCTCGCCGAGCGACCCGACTACCCGGGGCCGTTCGTGCGTGCCGACGCCGCCGCCGGGCTCCCGTTCGCGGACGGCGAGTTCGATCTCGTGTACAGCTCCAGCGTGATCGAGCATGTCCCGCCCGCACGGCGTGTCCCGTTCGCCGAGGAGGTGCGCCGCGTGGGCCGCGGCTGGTTCGTGCAAACGCCCGCCCTCTCCTTCCCCGTCGAGCCCCACTCGCTGCTGCCCTTCGCCCACTGGCTACCCGTGAGCTTGCGCCGCCCCTACTGGCGCCTCGGGGCGGCTGGCGCCTGGGAGGACATATCGCTGCTCTCCCGCCAGGAGCTCGAAGCGCTGTTCGGGCCGGCGCTGTCCGAGCGCGTCGGGCCGCTCGTCAAGAGCTGGGTTTGCGTGCGCCCGCCCGGGGAGTGATCCGGCGCGTAAACCATTGACCCACGCACGTGCGCGGGAACCTGACTCCAACGACTCGAGTCCCGTGGGCGACGGTGTGCCTACCCCCCGAGGCGGGTGATTGACTCCAACGACTCGAGTCCCGTGGGCGACGGTGTGCCTACCCCCCGAGGCGGGTGATGTCGTTGCCGACCCCGTTCACCACGAGGAACAGCAGCAGCACCATCCCAACCGAGCTGAAGCGCCACATGGCCGTCAGCGACACGCGCCGTCCACGCAGCTTCTCGGCGACCGCCCACAGCACGTGGCCGCCGTCGAGTGGCAGGAACGGGAAGAGGTTGATCACGGCCAGCGCGAGCGAGACGAAGCCGAGGAACACGAGCGCGTACCCGGGACCGGCGACGACCGCTTCCTGGGCGATCACGGTGATCCCGACGATGCTGTGGAATTCTTTGCGCACCTTCGAGCTCGTGAAGGCCTTCCCGATGTTCGACACCATCGTCGTGGTGGCGCCCCACATCTCCGACAGCGCCGTGCCGGCGGCCGCGACCACCCCGAACGCCTTGGCGGTGTACCCGAATTCAAAGCCCACGAGCATCCGCCCGAGCGCCTTGCTGTAGCGCGGGTAGGCCGACACGGTGAGCACGTGTCCGGCGCGACGGATCGTGAGCGTGACGGGCGTCTGTGCACGGCACCTTTCACGCGGAGGCCCCGCGCAGCGATGCGAGGCGATCGTCTTCATGGCCGATTCCGTCGTCACTCGACGGCCGTCCGCGGCGAGGATCTCATCGCCGGGCTTGAGGACCCCGTAGGCGGGCTCACCCTTTTCGACCGCACGCACAGATGTGTTGGACACGAGCGTCCGCACCGACGGGCTGAGGTTGGTAAGGGTCACGGCCCCGCTCAGGCTGCCGGAGAGGAGCACTGCCCAGAACAGCACGAACGTGATCAGCAGATTCATCCCTGGGCCCGCCAGGATCACGACGATGCGCTTCCATGGCGGCTGCGTGTAGTAGGCGCGACTGGCCACCTCCGGCGGCAGGCTCTTGATCTCCTCTGGGTTCATCCCCGTGATCTTCACGTACCCCCCCGCGGGGATCGCGCCGATCATGTATTCGGTCTCACCGCGCTTGATCCCCGCGATCCGGGGTGGGAAGAACAGCGAGAAGCGCTCCACGCGCATCCCCACGGCCTTCGCCACGGCGAAGTGACCCAGCTCGTGCAACACGATCAGGGCCATGATCCCCAGGATCGTCAGGAGCCAGCTCATGTGCTCAGTTTGGCAGGCCACCCGGTCTCGCCCGCCATCAGCGCATGCGGACCCGCTCAGATTGCGTGCAGCTTCACGTTCCCGTCGAGCCGGCGCAGATCGTCGGGATCCCCGGTGACCACCGGCTGGCGGTAGCGGAGGGCGCACACGACCACACTTGCATCGACCACGTCTGTGGCACCACGCAACCCGAGCAGCAAGCCCACCACATATGCCGTCTGCTCGTCGAGCGCTACAACCTTGGTTTGGGGCTTCTTCATCAGTCGCCTCAGGTAAACCTGACAGGTGCCGTCCCTGAACGCCTGTGCCACCACCCCTGCTGGAATGTGAACAGTGGCTCCGGAGACAGCCAATGTTCGATCGAGCAACGCCATCATTCGTTGCTCGCCGCGCTCCAGTGCGATCAGCGCGCCGGTATCCAGAGTGAGACCCTTCACTTCGGATCCTCTGCCGCGGTCAGACCGAGAACCTCGTCCGCCCACGCGTACGCCTCGGGAGAGGGGCGACCGTGCTCGGCGATCATGTCCGCAACGAGGTCGGCAAGGGTGTCATCGTCCTCGCGGACCGATGGGGGCACCACGGCCGCCAGGGCCGTCGAAATGTAACTCGAAACGCTTGATGCCTCGCCGCGCGCGACAGCCTCGCGCACCTGCTCCGCTTGCTCGCTGGGAAGGGAAATCGTGATCTTCGCAACTTTGGTCATACCGCGATCATACCGTCTGGATCGGCGGAAGCCCAGGGGAGTGGTCCTCAAAAGAGAAGCGCTTCCGGTGGATGAATACCGGGGATGATCCACATCCACTTATCCGACCACCCCCACCAAACGGGACACCTCCTCCGCGACCGCGCGGGCCTCGCGGTCGGCCTCGTAGAGCGACTCGAAGGCTCGGACGGGCGCGCCGGGGAGCGCGTCGAGCGTGCGCGCGATCACCTCGGCTATGCCGAGAAACGGCAGGCGCCCGGCGAGAAAGGCATGCACCGCGATCTCATTGGCCGCGTTGAGCACGCATGGGGCCGTGCCGCCCGCCTGGGCTGCTTCTCGTGCGAGACGCAGGCATGGGAATGCGTCGAGATCGACCGCCTCGAAGGTGAGCGCACCAACCTGGACGAGGTCGAGCGGGACGATCGGCAGCGCGACGCTCGCGGCACCGTGCAGGGCGTAGGAGATCGCGATGCGCATGTCCTTCGGCCCGATGTGGGCGAGCATCGCTCCGTCTGCGAGCTGTATCAACCCGTGGATCAGCGACTGGGGATGCACGACCACATCGATGCGCTCATAGGGCGTACCAAACAAGTGATGGGCCTCCATCAGCTCCAGTCCCTTGTTCATCAGGGTGGCAGAGTCGATCGTGATCTTGCCCCCCATCGCCCAGGTGGGGTGGGCAAGCGCTTGATCCACGCTCACATCGCGAAGCTGCTCGTGTGAACGGCCGCGGAAAGGGCCTCCGCTCGCGGTGATCGTGAGACGCTCGACGCCGCCCGGGGGTTGGCCCGAGAGCAGCTGGTGAAGCGCGGTGTGCTCGGAGTCCACCGGCACGATCTGCGCGCCCGTGGCTTCGGCAAGCGCCACCACGAGCTCGCCTCCCACCACAAGCGACTCCTTGTTGGCGAGCGCCAGGTCGATGCCCTCGCCAAGCGTGGCCACGGTGGGACCAAGGCCGGCGGAGCCCACGAGTGCATTGAGTACCAGGTCGGCTTCGGACTCCACGACCATGCGCACCAGTCCCTCGGCGCCGCTCAGCACCTCCCCTTCGGGCCACTTCTCCGCGGCAAGCCGCGCCGCGTGCTCGTCGGCGAGCGCGATCCGCTTCACACCGTGCGCACGCGCCTGCTCCACAAGCGCCTCCCAGGAGCGCTCGGCTGAGAGACCGACGAGCTCGAGCTCGTCGCTGCGGCGCAGCACGTCGAGCGCCTGGGTGCCGATCGAACCGGTGGAGCCGAGGATGAGCAGGCGCTTAGGCATCGTGATCTTCTGGAGAATTGGTCGACTCAAACATACGCCAACCAGATGTAATAGCCCACGACCGCCGTGAACAGCACGGCGTCCAGCCGATCGAGCACCCCGCCATGCGCGCCGAGCAGGCGGCCCGTGTCCTTGGCCCCGGCCTGGCGCTTCACAAACGACTCGAACAGGTCGCCGATCGGCGCGAACACCGCGATGCCGAGCCCGAGCACGAGCGCGTGGGCACCCGGCAGCCATTCCTGATAGCGCCCGGCAAACCACACGCCAAGCACCGTGCACACCATCCCGATCAGGAGTCCCTCGATGGTCTTGTTCGGCGATATGTGGGGAGCGAGCGGGCGCCGGCCGAAGAGGCGACCGCCGAGATAGGCGCCGGTGTCCCCAAGGAAAGTGCCCACGAGCACGTCGATCACGATGCCGGCGCCGTGGGGAAGCCCGCGCAGCAACACCGCGTGGGCGAGCCCGAAGCCGATCCAGTAGATGCCGAGCAGCGTGATCGCCATGCCACCGACGCTGGGATGGCGCTGGGTGAGCGTGAGGCCGAACAGGAGCGGGAGCACGGCGGAAGCCACGAGCAGCACCTGGGCCTGGGCACCGTACAACGCGGCGGCGAGCAGGCCGGCAAGCGCGATGAAGCCGGCCAGGCGCACGGGGTTGGTGCGCTCGTACATGCCGTACAGCTCGTGCAGGCAGATGCACCCGAGCACGAACACCCCGGCGGTGAAGATGAGGCCGCCCTCGATCACGAGGAACAGCGCGAGCGCGATCAGGGGCAGCGAGAAGAGGATGCGCGAGCCGATGTCCGAACCGCCTGCCCCGCGAGCGCTGCCGGCTGGAGCGACGCGAGCCGCCGTGCGAGGAGTCGGCATGGCGCTAGCGGCCCCCGAAGCGGCGGCGACGCTCGGAGAACTCGGCGAGTGACTGCTCCAGCGCCTCACGTGAGAAGTCGGGCCAGAGCTCGTCGCGGAACACGAGCTCTGAGTAAGCGGACTGCCACAACAGGTAGTTGGACAGGCGCCGCTCTCCGCTGGTGCGGATGATGATGTCGGGGTCGTGCATCTCGGGGGCGTACAGGTGCTTGTGGAAGTCCTCCTCGCTGCCGCCCTGGAATGCGCGGGCGGCGTCGAGTATCTCGGCGCGCCCGCCGTAGTTGAACGCGATGAACAGCGTGATGCGCGCGTTGGCGTCGGTGAGAGCTTCGGCCCAGCTCATGCGCTGCAGCAGGTCGGGGTCGATTCCCTCGCGGCGTCCGATGAAGCGCATTCGCACCCCTTCCCGGTGCAGCTCAGGGGTTTCGGTTGAGATGCGCTTGGCGAACATGGCCATCAGGCCCTGAACCTCCTCCACCGGGCGGGACCAGTTCTCGGTGGAGAACGAGTAGACGGTGAGCTCCTTGATGCCGAGCTCCGCGGCGTCGCGCAAGCGCGCCTTGACGTTGTCGGCCCCGGCGCTGTGACCCTCGTTGACAGGTAGCCCGTGAGCGCGTGCCCAGCGGCCGTTGCCGTCGGTGATGATCGCGAGGTAGCGAGCGCTTCCAGAATCGCTCTCCACCATCAGACCTCGAGGATCTCCTCCTCCTTGGCCTTCAGCACGCCGTCGAGATCGGCAATGCGCCCATCGGTCAGCTTTTGCAGCTCGACCTCGGCGCGGTGCTCGTCATCGGACCCGAGATCGCCCTCAACCTTGAGGTCGCGCAGCTGCTGCATCGTGTCGCGGCGGACGTTGCGAATCGCGATGCGGCCATCCTCGGCCAGATTGCGCACCACCTTGACGAGCTCCTTGCGGCGCTCTTCGGTGAGCTCTGGCACCACCAGGCGAATGAGGTTGCCGTCGTTTGAGGGGTTCAGCCCCACGTCGGACTCGTTGATGGCCTTCTCGATGTTCTTGATCGAGGACTTGTCATAGGGCTGGACGGTGACGAGGCGCGCCTCGGGAGCCGAGATGGTTGCCATCTGATTGAGCGGGGTTTGCGCCCCGTAGTAGTCCACCACAACCCGCTCGAGCAGCGCGGGGCTCGCGCGACCTGTCCTGACTGAGCCAAACTCGTGCTGGGTGGACTCGAGCGACTTGGTCATCCGCTCGCGCGCGTCGTCGAGCAAGGCATCGATCATCTCAGCGGCCATCCTCAGCTCCTCTCCTCGTGGTCATGCGCTCACCGGCATTCTCGTGGGACGCTCGCGATCATGCGCTCACCAGCGTGCCTACGCGAGCGCCCGAGATTATCCGCGAGATGTTGGTCTCGTCGTCCATGTTGAACACGTTGAGGGGCATCCCGTTCTCCATGCACAGCGCGAGGGCGGTCGAGTCCATCACTCGCAGGCGGCGCTCGATTGCTTCCATGTGGGTGATGCGGGGGATGAACTGCGCGTCGGGGTCGAGTGCGGGATCGGCGCTGTAGACGCCTTCGACCCCGTTCTTGGCCATCAGGATGATCTCGGCGTGGATCTCGGCGGCGCGCAGGGCCGCGGCGGTGTCGGTGGTGAAGAATGGGTTGCCGGTGCCCGCCGCGAAGATGACCACACGCCCCTTCTCCAGGTGGCGCATGGCGCGCCGGCGGATGTAGGGCTCCGCGACCTCGGAGATGCCCAGGGCCGATTGCACGCGCGTGTTGGTGCCAGTCTTCTCCAGCGCATCCTGCAGGGGGAGCGCATTGAGCACGGTGGCGAGCATGCCCATGTAGTCGGCGGTCGAGCGATCCATGCCCTCCGCCGCGCCCTGCATGCCCCTGAAGATGTTGCCGGCCCCAACGACGATCGCGACCTCCACGCCCTGATCGCGCACGGCGCACACCTGACGGGCCACGGCCGCGACCCGCTCGGGGTCGGTGCCGAACTCGAGCGAGCCCATGAGGGCCTCACCGGAGAGCTTGAGCAGGATGCGTTTGAAGACCGGGGCGCCCATCAGCGCCAGAGCCTATCCGGCCCGGCGACCTACTGGCCTACCGCAAAGCGCGTGAAGCGGCGCACGACGACGTTCTCGCCGGTCTTGACGGTCAGCTCGTCGCGCAACTGCTGAACGGTCTTGCCGTCGAACTTGGGATTGTGCATCTCCTGCTCGAGCAGGACGATCGTGCCGTACCACGAGTCGAGCTTGCCGGCTACGATCTTCTCGCGGATGTTCTCCGGCTTCTCAGCGGCCTCTTGCTCGTAGATGCGAGCCTCCGCATCGCGGGCCTCGGCGGGAACGTCCTCGCGGGACACGTACTTGACGGTGGGAGTAGCGGCGACCTGCATGGCGACGTCGCGCGCGAAGCCGACGAAGTCCTCGTTGGTGGCGACGAAGTCGGTGTTGCAGTCGACCTCAATCAGCACGCCCACCTTGGCACCTGCGTGGATATAGGCCTGCACGGTGCCCTCGGTGGCGGTGCGCTCGCCTAGATCCTGGATCTTCTTGCCCTGCTTGAGGCGCAGGATCTCAATCGCCTTGTCGATGTCGTTCTCGGCCTCGGCGAGCGCCTTCTTGCAGTCCATCATCCCGGCGCCCGTGCGCTCGCGCAGGGCCTTGACGTCCTTGGCGGATACCTCGGGGGTGCTCACGATGCACTCTCCTGCGCTGCGGGTGCCTCCGGTGCCTTCTCGGCGGGGGCCTCGGCGACCGGCTCCGCAGGAGCCTCTGCCGCCGGCGTCTCGGCGACAGCCTCAGGAGCAGCGGGCTGCGCGGGAGCAGCGGGCTGCGCGGCGGGCGCGACCGGAGGGGCCTTCGCGACCGCGGGCTCTGCCGGCTTGGGCGCTTGTGCCGGGGGAGCTGACGCCGCGGGAGCCACCGGAGCAGCTGGGGATGCCGGGGGCGCTGGCGGAGTGACAGGTGGGGCCTTCGCGGCCGCGGGCGCGGGCGCCGCGGGTGGCTTAGACGCCTGCGCAGGGGCTGCTGGCGATGCGGCCTGCCCCGGCGAGGGTGGTGCCGGAGCCGCTGGCTTTGCTGCCTGTCCCCCTGAGGGTGCTGCCTGGGACGCCGGCTGCTCGGCGGGCGCGGCAGCCGCTGCGGCGGCAGCAGCTGCGGCAGCCTGCTTCTCGGCGGCCTCCTTGGCGGCCTGTTCGGCGGCCTCGCGCTTGGCTTGTTCCTCGGCTTCGCGGCGGGCGCGCTCCTCAGCCTCGCGCTTGGCCTGCTCGGCACGTTCGGCGCGGGCCTTCTCCTCCTCGGCGCGGAACACCGCGTGGCCCTGGGCGACGACATCGCCGATCGCTTTGGTGATCAGCGCGCACGAGCGTATGGCGTCGTCGTTGCCGGGGATGACGTAGTCGATGCCGTCGGGATCGCAATTGGTGTCGACCAGCCCGATGATCGGAATGCGTAGACGCTGGGCTTCGCGCACGGCGATGGCCTCGACGTTCAGGTCGATCACGAACAGCGCGTTGGGGGTGCGCTGCATGTTCTTGACGCCACCGAGGTTGGAGCGCAGCTTGGCGAGGTCGGCTTGGGCGGCCATGCGCTCACGGGTTGGGAGCAGCGCGAGCTGACCCTCGGCCTCATAGCGTTCGAGGTCGTGCAGGCGGCGGATGCGCTGGTTGATGGTTTGGAAGTTGGTGAGCAGGCCACCGAGCCAGCGGTTGTTGACGTAGGGCATGTCGGCGGCCTCGGCGACCTCCTTGATGGCGTCGCGGGCCTGCTTCTTGGTGCCGACGAACAGCACGGTGCCGCCACGGTGGGCGATCTGGGCGGCGACTTCCTGGGCCTGCTGCAACAGCACAGCGGTCTTCAGCAGGTCGACGATGTAGATGCCGTTGCGCTCGCCATGGATGAAGCGGCGCATCTTGGGGTTCCAGCGGCGTGTCTGATGGCCGAAGTGAACTCCGGCCTCCAGCAGGTCCGCGATTCCAACTTGACTCACGGGTGCTCCCTTATGTGATGGTGCTTGGATCCGAACGGTGCGTCGCGGACCCGAGAACGCTCCAGGCGTGACTCGGGCAGGGCCGCGTTGCGCAGTCGCACGGCATTGAGTTTGAGTACGACCGCTCAGTTTACCGCCTGGAGGCGGATTCGGTGGCTACCGCCCGGACTTGACTTCGGCACGCTCCAGGGCTTGGCGCAGATCTGGAGGGAGCGGCGCGGTGACCTCGACGGGCTCCCCGGTGATGGGGTGGGGAAAGGCGAGGCGGGTTGCGTGCAGGAACTGTCGCGTGAGGCCGAACGTGCCGGGGGTGCCGTATTCGGGATCGCCGCACACGGGATGGCCGATCGCTTGCATGTGAACGCGGATCTGATGGGTGCGGCCGGTGTCGAGACGCAAACGCAGCAGCGACACTCCACGCAGGGGCCGCTCCAGCGTGAAGTGGGTACGGGCCTCACGACTGGCGGTGCCGCCGACAGCCATGCGCGTGCGGATGCGCGGGTGGCGACCTATGGGCGCCTCGATCGTGCCTGTGCGGGCGGGCAGGCGGCCTTCTACGAGCGCCAGATACTCACGCTCGATCAGGCGCGCGCGCAGGGCATCCTGGAGCAGTCGGTGGGCGTCCTCGGTGCACGCGACCACGAGCAGTCCGGAGGTGTCGCGGTCGAGCCGGTGGACGATCCCAGCCCGCTCCGGCTCCTCGCCGCCGGCGGCGGTGCCGGCCAGCAGCTGGGAGAGCGTGCCCTCGCGATGGCCGCGGGCGGGGTGCACGACGAGGCCGGGGGGCTTGTTGACGACGAGCAAATGGTCGTCCTGCCACACGATCTCAAACTGGGGGTGGGGTGTGTTGGGGGGAGACACTTTCGCTCTCGTCTGGGACTCCTGTCGTTGGCGCCGGTCTCCATTTTGAGTGGCATCCATAGAGCCTGATAGCAGGGGACCCTCAGCGAGGAGGAGGCTGATGGTGACGATCGGGGCCCTCGATGACGAACAGCAGCAACAGCACGCCGAGCGTGATGCAGGCGTCGGCGAGGTTGAAGGCGGGCCAGCCGAGCGGGAGCTTGACGAAGTCGGTGACCGAGCCCGCGCGGAGACGGTCGAGAATGTTGCCGAGCGCGCCGCCGAGCAGCATGCCGGTGGGGAGCCAGATCAGGGGCTTGTCGCGGTGGCGGGCGAAGTAGACGAGCAGCACGAGCAGCGCGAGCCCGACGAGCAGCGTGACCGCGACGTGGCGACCGGGGAGAAAGCCGAAGGCGACGCCCTGGTTGCGGGTGTTGACGAGCTGGACACCGGGCAGCACGTTGCGGGTTTCGCCAGGGACGATCGATTTGCGTATGGCGGACTTGGAGAGCTGGTCGAGGGCCACCACGAGCACCATCACGAGGGCGGTCCACAGCCACGCCAGGGCGGGGCGTCGGGCAAGGCTCATGGAGGTCAACCGTGGATCAGGCTGACGAGCAGGTTGCCCACGAGCGAGAGCACGATGATGGCCACGATCGGGCTGAAGTCGAACGCGCCGATCATCGGGATGATGCGCCGGAAGATGCGCAGGTAGGGCTCGCACACGTCGCGCAGGAAGCCGAGCACGGCGTCGCTCGCGCGCGAATAGGGCGGGCGCACCCCGAACGCGAACAGCAGTTGCGTGACGATGTAGAGGACGATGAGCAGCGTGTAGACGTAGATCAACGTCGAGAGGTAGCCGGCGATTTCGGTGCGCACACTGGCGAGCACGAGTGTCATCGGCGCTCATCCCTGGGGCCGGGGCCGCGCGAGCGGCGGCCAGATCCCTTGCCATATCCGAGAACGGCGTCGAGCGCGTCGCTGAACGCAGCGCGCACACCTCCGCGCTCCAGGGCCGCCAGCCCACGGGCGGTGGTGCCACCTGGTGAGGTGACCTCGCGGCGTACAGCGAGCGTGTCATAGTCGCGACGGCGCAGCAGCTCGGCCGTGCCGGCAAGCGTCTCGGTGACGAGCACGGACGCCTGGGCGGGCGGGATGCCGCGGCGCACGCCCGCGTCCACCTGGGCCTCGGCTATGAGCGCGATGTAGGCGGGTGCACACGACATCAGGCCCATGGCCACGTCGATGAGTGCGTCGTCGAGCGTGACGAGTGTGCCGAGCTCGGCGAACAGGGCGTGGACTCGGAGGTCGAGCGTCTCCTCGTCTCGCTCGAAGATCTCACCCACCAACAGGTCAATGGCAGGGTCTCCTGTGAGCGTGGCCAATGGTTCGCGCTCAGGGTCGGCCGCTTGCACCACCGCTCCGACACGCACTTCAACGGGAAGCGAGGGAAGAAAGCGATATACGGGCAAACCCTCATAGGCGCTCTTGAGATCGGCCAATGGAGTGGCGGCAAGGATCGAGGCGACCGCCTTGGCGTGGGGCGCCAGCTCGCGTGCGACCTCATTGAGCTGGGCGGGCTTGTGACACAGCACGACCAGCTCGGCCTGCTCGGCTACCGCGGCACCCGAGGCGAGCGCCTCTCCCCCGGTCTCCTCAGCGAGCGAACGCGCACGGTCGGCCACGGGGTCGAAGCAGAGCACGGGCCTGCCCCACCCGCGAGCCATCGCTCGAGCCATGTTGCCGCAGCCGATTAGACCGATGTTCATAGGGAAATTAGGCTACCGGCCCTGTCGGCCGGCTAGCTTTGGTTGAAGAAGCCCTTTTCGATCAACCGGGCGCGCTCCTCGGCGGAGATCTCGACGTTGCGCGGGGTGAGCATGAACACCTTGTCGGCGATCCGCTGCATGCCGCCGTCGAGCGCGTAGGTGAGACCGCTTGCGAAGTCGATCAGGCGCTTTGACAAATCGGTGTCGGCGCCCTGCAGGTTGAGGATCACGGGGATCGAGTCCTTGAACTTGTCGGCGATCTGCTGAGCGTCGTTGAAGGACTTGGGGATGACGAGGTGCACGCGCACCTCGCCGTTGCCGCGGCCGACGGGACGCAAGACTGTGGTGGGACGGCCACGCTGGCCGCCCTCAGACCGGTCGTCCTCGGGGTAAATCTCGTCGAACTCGTCGCGACGGCGACGCGGTGAGAGCCGGCGCACGTTGGGGCGCTCGCGATAGCGGTCGGATATCTCCTCCTCGTGGGGAGGCTCCTCGTAGTCGTCGTGATACTCCTCGGCCAAGCCGAAGTACACGAGAGCGCGGTGCCAGGAGTCGCGAAATGCCATGGGTAGAGGGCGTTTTCGTGGAGAACGGGCTTTTCCCTGCTCGTGCCGAGCATTCCGTCACGGCACTGTCCAGGGTCAGGACCCGCGTCCTTGAGCTCTAAGCGTACAACCGCGTGCCGATTCGCACGATCGTGGCACCCTCCTGGACCGCGACGAGGAAGTCCTGAGTGGTGCCCATCGAGAGCTCGCGCAGCCCCCGTGTGTGGGCCAACTCGCGCAGACGCGCAAACCAGGGGCGGCTCTGCTCGGGATCCTCGGCGAGCGGCGGCATGGTCATCAATCCCGCCACGGGCACGGGCGTGCGCGCAATGAAAGCGTCGAGCTGTTCTGGGGCGATGCCGCTCTTGGCGGGATCGCCCGCGAGGTTGACCTCGACCAGCGTGCGAAGGCCCGGGCCGGCAAGAGCTGCGTGACGCTCGAGCTCGCGCAGCACCGAGTCGGTGGCAAGCGAATGGATGAGCCGCACGTGCGGGACGATCGCGCGCACGTGTTTGCTCTGGAGCGCTCCGATGAAGTCCCACGCGAACAGGTCGCCATGGGCGGCGACCTTCTCCTGGAGGTCCTGGGCACGGTTCTCCCCGACGAGCGCGATCCCGGCGGCGGCCAGCACCGGGAGCTCCTCGCAGGGGACGTACTTGCCCGCCGCAAGGATCTCCACCCCGCTCGGGTCGCGGCCCGCGAGCTCGGCAGCGGCGGCCACCTCTTCACGCACGGCCTCCAAGTTGGTACGCACTCGCGCCACCTCCAGGCCGTGAATCAGCTGGACCATGCAGCTCCAGCGCGGGACCGCGTGCAATGGAATCGCCACGTGGCGCAAGCGGTGGCAGAGACCGCCTCAGCGAGCTCGCGGCTCATTGCGCGATCCACGCCACGCCCGCCTGACGCCCGGCGCGGGCGCCTTCGCGGCGGTAGGAGAAGAAGCGCTCGTCGCAGATGGTGCACGCCTCAGCGTCTCGCACCTGTGCCACACCTGCTGCACTCAGTCGCTCGTGAGCGATCGCCCGCAGGTCGATCAGCCTGCCGTTGCGGTGGGAGGCGGTGAAAGCGGAGTGAACCTCCTCCCCCACCTCATAGCAACACGCGCCCGCGCACGGGCCCACAAGCGCCACCACCTCCCCCCGGCCACCGACCTCGCGCAGCGCACGCACGCCCTCCTCGAGCACGCCCGCGGCGAGTCCACGCCAGCCGGCGTGGAGCGCCGCCACGGCACCGTTCGCCCCGAGCACCACGGGGATGCAGTCGGCGGTGAGAACCATCGCCGCGAGGCCCGGGGCCGCGACGGCATGGCCATCGGCCTCAAAGACAGGCTGGCGAGCCGAGTCCTCGCACTGCAGCGCGCTATCGAGACCCGGCCGCTCGCGGTCCGCAGGCACGCGTCCCACCACGGTCCCGTGGACCTGGTAGCCACGCACGAGGCGCCGCACGCCAAGCGACTGGCGCAACCGCTCGCGGGCCCGCAGGCCGTGCTCGGCTTCCTCGCCGCCAACACTCGAGAGGTTGCCATGAGAGCGATCTGTAAACAGGGCGCGACCGCCTCCGGGCAGCTCGTACAGCTCCGCGTCGAGCGTGTCAGCCCGTGTGGCGCTCATACGCGCGCTTCGAGCGCGGCGCGTAGCTCGGTCTCACGGCCGGGCTCGATCCGCTCTTCGAGCAGCAACTTGTAGGACTCATCCAGGCGCACCCCCACCTCTGGGCCCTCGGGCACCCCCGCAGCCACAAGATCGTCGCCGGTGACCTCGAGGCTGATGTGCCGTCGCTGGGTGAGCCACTCGTCGATAAGTCGCCTCCCGTAGGAGCGGGGGCCGTCCTCCAGGTCCCGAACCGCCGCTGCGAGCGCAAGCGACTCGATCGGAGTGCCTATCACGAGCTCGAGCAGGTCTTCGGTCGTGTCGGCGTCATCGATGTGGTCGATCGCAAACGAGGCGCTCACCGCAACCCCGAACGCGCGATCGCCTTCGCGCGCGGGCAGCTCCAGATCATGCAGAAATCCGCGCATCGTGGGCTCCGTCTCCTCCTCGTCGAGCCGATCGCAGAGCTCCAGCACGAGCGAGCCGGCGAGCAGCAGCCGCCTGGAGCCGTCCTCGGGGAGGATTTCAAACGCCGTGCGCACCATGTGCTCGTCGAAGCTGACCCCGGGTTCCCACGCAGCGAACACGCCGAGGCGGTCGAGCTCGGCGAGCGGTGCCACCGGATCGGATTCGGCAAAGGCCAGGCGCAGCTCTGCTCCCAAGCGCGAGGCCGTCACCGTGCTCAGAGCGCCGGCCTCGAGCGCGGCCGCCACCAGCGAGGCGGTGTGCGGCTCGACCTCGAAGCCCAGACGGGTCGCATAGCGCACGAGTCGCAGGATGCGGGTGGGGTCGTCGAGAAAGCTCGCGTCGTGCAGCACGCGCAGGCGACCGGCGCTCAGGTCCTCAAGGGCGCCCGCCAGCGCCCGCACCTCCCCGGCGTGCTCTCCGGCCAGCGTCACCGCGATCGCGTTGACCGTGAAGTCGCGACGCGCAAGATCCTCCTCGGGCGTGCCCGGGGCCACGTCCGGGAGCACGCCGGGCGACGAATACGTCTCGGTGCGCCGCATCGCGATGTCGATCTCCCCCCAACTCCAGCGCACGAGCGCAGTGCCGAAGCGCTCGTGGTAGATCACCTCGCAGCACTCCTTGCTGATCTGTTCGTCGCGCTCCTCCTCGTGGCTCTCACCCGCGAGGTTCTCGAGCCTACGTGCAAGCGCCTCAGCGAATGCGCGGGCATCGCTCGCCACCACCACGTCGAGCTCCCTGGGTGCTCTGCCGAGCATGATGTCGCGCACCGCGCCTCCCACGAGCTCGACGCTCCCGGCGTGCTCTCGGGCGAGATCGAGCAGCTCGCTACCGCCTGGCAGCTCCCGCAGGCACTCCAGTACCACGGCGCCGCGATCCACCGCTATCGCAGGCTGCTCACGGGCGGGTGACGCCTTGAGGGACTGCTCCCCAATCGTGGGCATGCCGATGGACTGCTCTCCGTCGCCGTTCGTGTGATTGTCGGTGGTCGTCATGTCGCTCCTGAACGTTGACTACCGTCAGACCTCTTTCCTTCCCCGACTGGTCAGTCGATACGCACCGGGATGCCTGCCGCCGCGAGATGGCTCTTTGCCTGCGCGACGGTGTGTCGGTTGTAGTGGAAGATCGATGCGCACAGCACGGCGTCGGCACCCGCTTGCAAGGCCTCGACCAAGTGCTGCAGCTCGCCCGCTCCCCCGGAGGCGATCACGGGCACGTCCACGGCCGCGCTGACGGCTGCGATAAGGGGCAGGTCATAGCCGTCGCTCGTGCCATCTCGGTCCATGCTCGTGAGCAGAATCTCACCGGCGCCGCGGGAAGCTCCCTCGCGCGCCCACTCCACCGCGTCGCGACCTGTCGGCGTGCGTCCACCGGCAACATATGCCTCCCAAGGGCCATTCGCTCCCGCGGTAGGCACGGACCCCCCACCCGGGACTCGCCCACCTCGGACCCCACCCACCTGGGACTCGCCGTCGCCATCGAGCAGCCTCACTCCCGATCGGACAGATCCTGTCGTGATGCCGGCGTTCTCGGTTCGGGCCGCCTTCGCGTCGATCGCGAGCACCACGCACTGGGCTCCGAACACGCCGGCGAGCTCGTCGATCAGCTCGGGGCGCGCGAGCGCGGCGGAGTTGACCGTCACCTTGTCCGCCCCCGCGTCGAGCACCGCCTGGGCGTCCGCCACCGAGCGGATCCCACCGCCGATCGTGAACGGGACGAAAACATCGTCAGCGGTGTCGCGCGCGAGCTTGACGATCGTGTCGCGCCGCTCATGGGTGGCGGTGATGTCGAGGAACACGAGCTCGTCGGCTCCCTCGCGGTCATAGTGTTCGGCGAGCTCCACGGGATCGCCGGCGTCGCGGATGTCGAGGAATTCGACCCCCTTCACGACACGGCCGTCCGCGACATCCAGGCATGGAATCACGCGCTTGTAGTGCACGCCGCTCACGGTAGCGGGGCTCGTGGCCCAATCCGGTCGCGGACTGAAGCTCGGCTCTGAACGCGCCCTTCCTGGCGAGGCGCTGGCCACATAACCTAGAGCGCACCGACCGACCATTCTCCGAGGCGCGCAACCAAAACAGCGCCGCTTCGAGGTCCCGCTTATGGCAGGCCGACCTCCGACAACGACTCCATCTTCCAGGTTCCGTGGTCGCGGTGCACGAGAACATACGGTTCGGGAGTCTTGCCAAGATAAACCGTCGCCAGACCTTTATCGCCTTCGACGCGAACCCTCATTACTTTGAGCACGGCGCTGTCGGCAACCATCTGCCTGTGGTGCTGTCCGAAGACCTTCGTCATAACTCCCGCGCAGGTGCTCCCGTGTAGTCCAGGCGCCGATTCGTAGCTTTCGGGGACGGCTTCGGCAACTACCGAATAGATGATCGAGCAGGCCTCGGCACCATCGTCGGCGGCAGCAGCAGCGTAGTAGCGCGTCACGAGCGCCGTTATGATGCGCCGATCCATTGCGGAAGCAGCGTGACCGTAGTCCAAGATCGGTTCGTCGTCATAGCTTTCGGGATCGCTGTCACTATCTTTGGAGTCCTTGAGATGCCCCGTAGGTGCGGGAGCGACAGCAGTCGTCGGAGTGCTGGAAGTGGCAGTAGTAGTGGGCGACGATTGCGATGTCGAGCTCGAGCCGGGGCTCGGACTACCGATCAGAGATGCAACCTTCCAGGAGCCGAGTTCGCGCTCGACCGTGATCTCACCTTCAGGCATGGTCCTGGAGTGCAACAGCACAAGCCCTTTTCTTCCATTGACACGCACACCTGTCACTTGTGTGGAGGCAAGCACCGCGGCCGGCTGCCCGGGCACCTGCCTGAAGAGCTTCGACAGGACTACTGTGCACGTCTTGCCGCTCAGACCCGGCGGCCCCGGCGGTTGACCATAGTCTTCCGGGATGGCTTCCTCGAAAATCGAATAGATCAAGGTGCAGGCCTGAGCGCCGTTATCGGCAGCGGCCGCCGCGTAATACCGCTTGACAAGCGCGGTGATGGCGCGCTTGTCAGCCGGTGATGCCTCATGACCGTACGTAGCCGTGCCACTGGCTTGATTCCCGTGTTCGCCCGTTGTGGATGCAACGCTGCCGGACTTGCCCTCGGGGGGCGAGCCACTACCTTTGCTCGAGCTCCCACAGGCGATCACGCCCAAGCTGAACACAGTGCTTGTGAGCAGCATGAGCAGCAGCTTCGTATCTGAACGTCGCTTCATCCTCAATCCCGGCATGATCCTACGTTATCTTATTCGTATGACCAAACTATTCTGGATATTTGGTTCACTGCTCGTCGTACTACTGTTGGTCGGCTGCGGCGCCGCTTCAGAGAAATCGACCAGCCCCTCAACCTCGGCCGGCACCATATCCACCGGCACCAGAACAGTCGATGGAACAGTCGAAACGACCTACGTTCACCACGGGCCGGTGAGCGCTGCCAACACACGGCATGTCATCGTCAGAAACATTCCGCACCTGGGAGCGGTATTGGTCGATGGCAAAGGCTTCGTGCTCTATGCGTTCGTGCCCGACCGGGGCGGAACGGGCGCCTGCACACACTCATGCGCCTTGACGTGGCCACCGATCAGACTCACAATCGAACTCGCTATCGATACGTCGCCTGCCCTGAGCGAGTCGCTGGTCAGTACCGAACCAGATCCGGAAGGTCACCATGTTGGAGATCGCGTCGTCAAGTTCGCGGGCAGGGTGCTCCACACCTACACAGGCGACACCTCCCCGGGGGAGGCCACCGGCCAAGGGTTGCACAGCAACGGCGGCCGCTGGTACGTTACTTCCCCTTCGGGGAAGCTAGTAACGAGCAAACGCTAAGCGCCAAGCGCAGCTTGGGCTTGGGCTACGGTGAAGCGTCGCTCGTAGAGCGCCTTGCCGACGATCACGCCCGTAAGCGTGGTTGCGTTCAGCCCCGCCAATCCTTCCAGATCAGCAAGCGCACCGATGCCGCCCGAGTAGACGAAGCTTCCGGAAACCGCGGCGGCGACGCGTCTCGCTTCCTTCAGGTCGGGGCCTTCGAGCATCCCATCGCGATCCACGTTCGTGTACACAAGCTCATTTGCCCCCCTCTCTGCGAGTCGCGCAATCACGTCCTCGATGCCGCCATCGATCGTCTCTGTCCAGCCCTCGGTAGCCACCCGTCCACCGCGCACGTCCACCGACACGAGCACCCTCCCGGGCCACTCCGCAAGCGCACGCTCGAGCAGATCCGGGTCGGTGAAGGCGGCTGTGCCCAAGATCACACGCTCCACCCCCGCTTCGAGGACGCTCTCGACAGCAGTCATGGAGCGCAGTCCGCCGCCGAACTGAACCGGAACGCCGAGCTCGCTCGCGATGCGGCGCAGGTGCGCGATGTTCGCGGGAGCGCCGTCGCGAGCGCCGTCGAGGTCCACGACGTGCAACATGCGCGCTCCCGCCTGCACCCATCCGCTTGCCGCCGACAGGGGATCCTCGTCATAGACCTTCTTGGCGTCGAAGTCGCCCTTTGTCAAGCGCACGGCCTTGCCGCCGAGCATGTCGATCGCCGGGTACAGGTTCACGAGCCGAGCTCACCCGGACCAAAGAGGAAAGATCCCCTGCCGCGAAGGGACCAAGCGGCATGGGCACCCCTCACGAGGAGTGCCCTACCGGAACAGCCGAGCGGGCGCAGATGCGCGCGAAGTTCGCCAGCAAGCGCAATCCCGCCGCCGAGGACTTCTCGGGGTGGAACTGCACGCCATAGAAGCTCTCGTGGGACACCACGCTCGCAAACGACTCGCCGTACACGGCGGTGCCGAGGATGTCCTCGCGCGCGCTCGGCACCGGCACAAACGAGTGCACGTGGTAGAAGGCGCAGCGCTCGGGCAATCCCTCGATCAGGGGCGAGCTCGCGTCGAAGCCCACTGTTGAAAAGGGCGAGCTCGCGAAGACACTCCCCGTTGACGAGGGCGAGCTCGCGCCGAAGCTCACCTCGTTCCAGCCGATGTGAGGGAGCTTCAACGAGCCGTGTTCCAGCTCGCGCACCTCGCCCGCGATCACCCCGAGCCCCTGCGTGCCGCCCTGCTCGGTGGAGCGCTCGAAGCCGAGCTGCATGCCCAGACAAATTCCCAGGACGGGAGTCCCTTGTGCAAGCCGCTCGCGCAGCAGCTCGTCCAGGCCGAGCTCACGCAGGTTGGCCATGCCCCGCGGGAACGCCCCCACGCCCGGAACCACCAGGCCCGCCGCACCGCGCAGCTGGTCGTGATCGGCGGTGACCGTCACACTCGCCCCTATGTGCGCGAGCGCCTTCTCCACCGAGCGGCGATTGCCCATGCCGTAGTCCACCACCGCGAGCTCCACGGGCTCATCGAGCAGACTCATGAGGTCAACGTGCCCTTCGTGCTCGGCACGCCGCTCTCGGTCGGGTCGAGCGCCACCGCTTGGCGCAGCGCGCGCGCGAACGCCTTGAAGGCCGCCTCGATCATGTGATGGGCGTTCGTGCCCCGTTGCACCTCCAGGTGCAACGTGAGCTTTGCCGAGTTGGCCAGTGCCCTGAAGAACTCCTCCGTGAGCTCGTGATCGAAGCCGCCTGTCGAGCCGGGTGGCAACTCCGCCTCGAACAGCGTGAATGGGCGGCCGGAGATATCGATCGTGCAGCTCGCCCGCGCCTCATCCATGGGAACGACCCCATATCCATACCTGTAGATGCCAGCTCGATCGCCAAGCGCCCGGTCGAGCGCCTGGCCGAGCACAATCGCGGTGTCCTCGGCCGTGTGGTGGGCGCCGGTCTGCAGGTCGCCGGTCACCCGCACGTCGAGATCGAAGCGCCCGTGGCGGGCGAGCAGGTCGAGCATGTGGTCGAGAAAGCCCACGCCTGTCTCGCGCGTACCCTGGCCGGTGCCGTCCAGCGCGAGCGCCAAGCGCACCTCGGTCTCGCCGGTGGTGCGCTCGATCGTCGCGGCTCTAGCCGTCCCGCCGGTAGCGCCCTGAATCGTGGCGGCTCGGGACATCCCGCTCGTGCCGCGCTCGCCAGTCGCGTCAGCTGTCTGTTGTGACTCCATCTCATCCATTGTTGCTCACCGGGCCCGGGCCTGAGTCGGGGATGCGCGCCAGCATCGACCGGGCATGCAACGGGAAGCCCTCGGCGCTTGCAATGGGCGCACCCGCGAGGGCGAGCTTGGCGGCGGCCTCGTCGCCGATCTCCACCACCGACATGCGCCGGCGGAAGTGCGCCGGCGAGAGCATCGACGCGAAGCGTGCTGCCCCGCCGGTCGGGAGCACATGGTTGGAGCCCGCGGTGTAGTCGCCGAACGCCGTGGCCCCGTTGCGCCCCAGCAGCACGCACCCCGCCGCGCGCACCCTGTGTGCAAGCGCCTCCTCGGCGGCTCCCACCAGCTGCAGGTGCTCGGGTGCGAACGCGTTGGCCAAATCGACAGCCGCCGCGGGGGTGGCGGTCTCGATCAGCACGCACGCATCCGGCTGGAGTTGCGGCCATGCGGTCTGCTCGCGCTCGATCTCCGCGGCCACGCCATCCAGTGCCGCGCGCGAGCTCGACACGCCCGCGACGAGGCTGCCGGCGCCGTGCTCGGCCTGCGCGAGCAGGTCGAGTGCCACCAGCCGCGGGTCCGCGTCGGGGCCGAACACCACCATCAGATCACTCGGGCCGGCGAAGCCATCGATGCCCACCACGTGCGACAGCCGCCGCTTGGCCTCCTGCACATACAGGTTGCCAGGCCCCACCACCACATCCACACGCTCCACCGACTCGGTGCCGAACGCGAGCGCCGCGATCGCCTGCGCGCCGCCCATGCGGTACACCCGCTCCACCCCACACAGCCTGCACGCGGCGAGGATCGCTGGATGAGCCTGCCCGTCGGGGCCGGGCGGGGTGCACACAGCCACGTCAAGCACGCCCGCCGCACGAGCGGTCACAACCCCCATCACCACGGTGCTCGGATAGGCGGCGCGGCCACCCGGAGCGTACACCGCCGCGGCCGTCACGGGGAGCTCGCGCAGCGTCACGGTGTGGCCCTGGGCGAGATCGACGATCACCTTGTCTGGGCCTATAGACGCATCCGCCACGCGCGCCACGTTCGCGATTGCCACCTGCAACCCCGCCACCACGTCGAGCGGCATCCGCTCGAGTGCCTCATCGAGCTCACTGGCCGGCACACATGTCTCACGCGGGTGCACCCCGTCGGTGTCAAAGCGTTGCGTGTACTCGTCCACCGCCTCGTCGCCCTCGGCGCGCACGTGAGAGACGATCGTGGCAACCGTCTCTTCGACCGCTTCCACCCCGCCCACCAGTCTGCGCAAATTGGCTGCCGCGAGCGCCGAGGCGCCGGGCCGCTCGACGTCAGTGATCGTCACGCGCTCAACGAGCATGCGCCCTCTCATCTACTCGGAATCGATTGGCGCCAACAACCGCTGTCCCGTCAAGCGGCACGCAAGCGCTCCAGCAACTTGTCGATCTCCCGCGCCCGCAGCTTGTGAGCTACGGGGTTGGCGATCAACCGCGCGGTGCACTCCACGATCTCCTCACGCACGATCAGGTCGTGTTCGCGCAGCGTGGTCCCGGTGGCGGTGAGGTCGACGATCGCCTCCACCATGCCCGTCAGCGGCGCGAGCTCGACCGACCCCTTCACCTCGACGATCTCCGCCTGCCTACCGGTCTCCTCCAGGTACCGTTCGGCGATGCGGGGGTACTTCGTCGCGACCCGCATCACGCCGAGCCTGCGCAACGCCTCGGCGGCCGGATCGGGGCCCGCCTTGCTCGCGAGCACCATCGTGCAGCGCCCATAGCCCAGGTCGAGCAGCTCATACACCTCACGGCCACCCTCGCCGCCGCGCTGCGCGGCCTGCTCGAGCAGCACGTCCTTCCCGGTGATGCCGATGTCGGCGGCGCCTGACTCCACGTAGGTGGGCACGTCCGACGGCCTCATCGTGATCACCCCGATGTCCTCGAACAGCAGCTTGCGGTCGTTGGAGCGCAGCTCCGCGGTATCGAGCCCCAGCCCACTCAGCAGCTCAACCGTCTGGTTGAACAACGCACCCCGGGGCACCGCGATCGTAAGCCCGTTGGTGGGCCCTGGCGAACCGCTGGTTGCCCCCAGCGAGCCGCCGGCGGCGTCCGGCGAGCCATTCGCGGCGCTCGTCACAGCGACGCCCCCGTACCGCGCTCCTCGCCCATCAGGGCGATGTGCAGGCGATCGACTCCGAGCGCAAAGCCCACCGCGGGCAGCGGGCGGCCGAAGCGGCCAAGCAGCTCGTCATAGCGCCCCCCGCCCCCGATGGGGGCGCCGAGCGCGGGGTCATACACCTCGAACACGGCACCCGTGTAGTAGCCGATGCTGCGGACCAAGCCGAGATCGAAGATCACGCGCTCAGCCACCTCTGGAGTGAGCAGCTCATGCACTTCGCGCATGTTCGCCACCGCGCTCGCCACCACGCCCACGGAGTCCGCCAGCACCTCGGGGCCCCCGCGGCGCTGGGGTACCTCTAACAGCAGCTCCATGTCCTGTGCGGCGAGCCCCAGACCCGAAAGCTCCTCCTCCAGGCCGACGAAGTCGCGGTTGGCGAGCGCTTCGAGCAGCCGCGGCCGCGACTGCTCGGGCACGTCCACGCCGGCCATCAGCGACGGGAACAGCGAAGCGTCCCCCAGGCCGATCCTGTAGCCCTCCAGGCCCACCGTGTCGAGCGCCGCGCACAGCACTCCCAGCGCCTCCGCGGTCCCCTGCGGGGCGGGCGCCCCGATCAGCTCGATTCCGGCCTGCAACAGCTCGCGTGGTTGCCCGCGCTGGGGGCGCACTCCGCGATAGCAGTGAGCGAGGTAGCAGAAGCGCAGCGGCGGCTCTTCGGTGGGGTAGCGGGTTGCCACCACGCGCGCGATCGGCACCGTCATGTCCGAGCGCAGCACGAGCGCGGCCCCGGACTCGTCGAACACGCGATAGGCGGGCTTCGCTTCGGCCATGTCCGCCCGGGCGAGCACCGACTCGTACTCGAGCGCGGGCGTGTACAGCTCGCCGTACCCGTGGCGCTCGAACACGCCCCGCAACGCGTCGGTTATCGCGCGCACCTCGCGCGTCTCATCCGGGAGCACGTCCCGGGTGCCGCTGGGTATCGGATGGATCATCGGTCGGAGTGCATTCAAGCGGACGGCAACGATGTAGGCGGAGCGGCCGGGCTGAGCGGCCGGCTAGGCGTGTACCGGCTCTGTGGCAACCCGCTCGATGCGAGCACCGAGCTCACGCAGGCGCTCGTCGATGCGCTCATACCCGCGATCGATCTGGCGTATGTTGCCGATCTCGCTGCGTCCCTCCGCGCACAGAGCGGCGAGCAGCATCGCCATGCCGGCGCGAATGTCCGGCGACTCCACGCGCTCGCCGCGCAGACGGCGTGGCCCGGTGACGATCGCTCGGTGCGGATCGCACATCACGATGTCCGCTCCCATCAGGATCAGCTTGTCGGTGAAGATCAGGCGGTTCTCGAACATCCACTCATGCACGAGGATGGAGCCGCTGGCCTGGGTGGCCAACGCGACCGCGATCGAAGTGAGGTCGGCGGGGAAGGCGGGCCACGGGCCGTCCTGCACCTTGCACTTGTACCCGCCCACATCGGACTGCGCCACGAGCTTCTGATCGCCCGGCACGATCACATCATCGCCGTCGAGCTCCGAGCGCAACCCCAGGCGCTCGAACACGAGCCGGATGATGCGCAGGTCCCCCGGCACCGTGTCCTTGATGCGCAATTCGCCCCCGGTGACGCCCGCGAGCGCCATGAAGCTACCGATCTCGATGTGGTCGGGCGCCACGCTGTGCTCGCATCCGTGCAGCCGCTTCGCACCGCCCACCGCGATCAGGTTCGAGCCGATGCCCTGAATATCCGCGCCCATCTTCACGAGCATGCGCGCCAGGTCCTGCACGTGCGGCTCGCACGCGGCGTTGCCGATCACCGTGGTGCCCGGTGTGAGCGCGGCCGCCATCAGCGCGTTCTCCGTGGCCATCACCGAGGGCTCGTCCATGAACACGTCGGTGGGACGCAGTCCCCGGGGGGCACTCAAGACGATCTCGCGATTGCACTCCGTGCTCGCTCCCATCGCCCGAAACGCATCCAGGTGTGGGTCCAGGCGCCTGCGGCCGATCACGTCGCCCCCTGGGGGCGGCATCACCGCGCGACCGAAGCGCGCGAGTAGCGGGCCCGCTAGCAAGAAGGAGGCTCTGATCTGCTCCGCGAGCTCGGGGTCCAGCTCGACGTCGTGAACGTCGGCGGCGCACAGGGCGAGCTCATTCGCGCCCCGCCACTCGACGGACACGCCGATCGACCCCAGGATCGCGAGCATCGCGTCGACATCGCGAATGCGGGGCACGTTGTGCACGACGATCTCCTGCTCCGTGAGCAGGCACGCGGCGAGGATGGGCAGGGCACCGTTCTTGTTCCCGGCCGGAATCATCGTGCCGGAGAGCGGGGCGCCGCCTTCGATGACGAACTTCTCCATAAGCTGAATGCGCCGGCGAGAAGCCCTGTCGGGTTCCTGGATTGAGCGCCTGGCAAGCGTAACAGCCATCTCAATGACTTAGTTCGAGCGGCGTCCCTCAGACCCTTCCCGCAACGTGCCTGGGGTCCCACGCGTGCGCAGAGGACACTACGCGGACAGGGCCTTCCAAAACGCCTGCCCTGCGCGTATGCGGGGCGCTCGCCGCGGCAACCGCCAAAAGCGCTCATCGGGCCACCGACAGGACGCCTATCGGGCTCGCAGACTGACTCCGTTCGCAATTCTCGTTGCAGACCGGAGACGCGAGAATCCCTCATGCCTAAGCCACTTTGCGCGTCAAGTCGCGGCCGTCAATGCGCACAAACACCTGTTCGTACGCGTTCTGTCCGAACAGGGTCCTACTGTACGAACACATGTTCTGTTCATCACGCAAACCCGAAGCGCCGCGGACTCTGGTGAGGACGTTGCAGCTGGTGCGCTCGTTCCTGTTGCTCGAGGATGACTTTTGCGTCGACTGGGAGGTCGCAGACGAGTACACGGAGTCCCCCGGGTCCGCCTGGGAGGACTCCGATGGCCAGCAAGATGCCAGAGACGATGTCCACCCACACCGGCTGGCTCTAAGGAGCCGACTAGGTGCGCGGCGCCCAGGGATCGTTGCGTCTCATGAGCAGGTTTGCTTGTGTCCTGTCGGCGGACGAGCTCGCGCCGGAGTGTCGCGCGGCTCCTTCTCGCCGGAGAAGTCTTGCGCGGAGGTAGCGCGCAGGTCGGGGTCGTCAAGGAACCCCTAGACAGTACCGAATGGGCCTCTGGTCACGAAGGCCATAAACGCCACGAGCCGCCCCTAGGGGCGGCTCGTGTGCGTAATAAACCGGCGGCGTCCTACTCTCCCAGGCCCTTGCGAGCCAAGTACCATCGGCGCTGAGGGGCTTAACTTCTCTGTTCGGAATGGGAAGAGGTGTTTCCCCCTCGCTAAAGCCACCGGAAAAAAGCGAGAGACCACGCTTCTCGGGGTCCTTCAAAACTGCACAGCGCCACAGCGGATACCACTACCCCCGAAGGGGTAATCAAAAAAATCCGTCAAGCCCTCGAGCGATTAGTACCGGTCTCCTTCAGACGTTACCGTCCTTCCAGATCCGGCCTATCAACCTGGTGGTCTACCAGGGCTCTTACTCCCTCTAGGGGATGGGAGAACTCATCTTGAGGCCGGCTTCCCGCTTAGATGCTTTCAGCGGTTATCCGATCCACACGTAGCTAGCCTGCTATGCCCTTGGCAGGACAACAGATACACCAGAGGTGCGTTCATCCCGGTCCTCTCGTACTAGG